>Ga0302122_10000720_pt1 | contig 20691 bp, 12 predicted proteins | sample CB21_SCM_MG_FD_203115 | JGI IMG/M metagenome (GOLD analysis project Ga0302122, IMG submission 203115) | Marine microbial communities from Western Arctic Ocean, Canada - CB21_SCM | ecosystem: Environmental > Aquatic > Marine > Oceanic | place: Canada: Western Arctic Ocean | collected 2017-09-28
ACGGCGGACCTATCATCGGTCCGCCGTACGGGGGCGCCGCCCGCCCGCGCCCCCGGCCGCCGCTGCGGCGGCGGCGGCCCGCGGCCCGCGGCGGCATCGGCGCGCCGGGGCTGTGGCGCGGGGCACCCTGGTCCATGGGCGGCGACGGCGCGCGGCGGCGCTTCCGCGGCAGGCGCGCAATCGGCGCGGCGGACAACACGGCGCCCTCGGGCGAGAACCCCGACGGTTCCGGACCACCGCGCGCGGCCGCCATGTCCGCGCGCGCCGCGTAGGCCGGCGCCTCCTCGTCGGAGGAGAACTCCGCGCCGGCGAACTCGTCGGCCCCGACCGCGGGCGCGGCGGCGCCGCGGAGCCTTCCCCGCACCCTCCGCAGCGTCCTGACGTTCAGGGGCGCCCGCACCTCGCGGACGTGCGCCACGCACCGGAACGCGTTCGTGGCCACAGGCGCCGCCGACGCGGGCCGGCACTGCCGACAGAAACCCCGCGGGCACCGCACGCACCGCACTGCAGTGTCATCTTGCTCGTCTAAGACGCGCCCGCACGCGCCGCACACGTGCGCGCCGCACGTCCACTCGTCGCCCGGCCCGCACGCGCCGCACCTGATTCGCGCGCAGCCGGGCGCGGCGCACTTTATGGCCTCCTCGACCGGTTGGTAGACTTGGCACACGGAACAGCGCGCGGCGCCAACTGCGCACGCCGCGCAGGTCCACCGGCGCGCCCCCTCGGCCGCGCCCACGCAGGCCGCGTGGAAGTCGTGTCCGCAAGCGGTGCAGCGCACCCGCGGCTCGCCGACGCAACTAACCTCGCACTCGGGACAGATGCCGGACACCATGTTTGAGCGACCCGGGCGGGAACGCTATGACCCGCACGGGTGTTATGCACGGGTATTACGTCCCATCAATGAGTGAGTTCATGAGCCTCAATTGAGGCCAGCCCTATCGGCTGCGATCATGCATCGGTGGCCCGCGACAGAGACGGCTGCACAGGCAGCTCTAATCTCAACAGGAAGCTAAGGGTGCGCATGCGTCTCGCCTCGGCCGCGTGCTGGTGCGTCCTCGCGCCGGCCGCGGCACAGAGTAACCACGGCTTCCGTGCGCTCGACGACGTGGAGCTTGACCGGCGCGCCGCGGCCGCTCGTCTGCGCCCGGGCCCCGGGAACCTCGCCGCGGCCCTCGCCGCAGAGCGCGCGCGACGGGACCGGGCAACGCCGGGCTCCGTGGCGCTCTGGGCCCTGGGCCGTTGCGCGACGGGCACGTTCGCGGACTCGCTCAAGGCCGCCGGCAACTTCAGCTACTGCCGCGGGCGCAAGGAGGGCTTTGGTCTCGGCGGCCTCTCCGCGGGCGCGCTGCGCGCGTGCGTCGGCAAGGCCCGGCGCCGAAGCAAGGCGGCGCTCACGCACATCAAGCCGCAGCACCTGGGCGGGCCGCTCGCCCCCGTCGCGTCGCCGGACGCGCTCGCGGAAGCATTGGCAGCCACGGGCTTCGCCACGGTCGTGGTCATCGAGCGCCAGAACCACCTCGCGCGCCTGGTCTCGAGCTTCGAGAACCGCGTGCGCGAGTGGCGCGCGGCGACGAATGACGAGTTCGCGGGGCGCGCAAGGCCGCGCGTCGCTCGGCGCGCAGCCGCATTTTTCAGCGACCCGCTGCGCACCATCGAGTGGGAGGCGGCGACGCTGGCGGCGGGCGCCCAGGCGTGCCGCGCGCGGGGGCTGGCGGTCCTCGAGCTCGACTTCGACGCTGACGTCGTCGCCGAGCCCTGCGGCGCTGTCGCCCGCGCATTCGCCGCGGCCGCGCCTGATGCGCCACTGCCGCCGTGCGTCGCGCGCCACAGCCACCGCGCGGCGTCGCGGCGGAACGCCGGCCTCGCCGGCCGCGTCGGGCCCGCCGCCGCCGCTTCCATTGAAGCGGCGCTCGAGCGAACGCCCTACGCCTGGATGCTCGACCTCGACGCGCAGGCGTGGCCGAGCGGGGCCCCGCGGCCAACGCCCGTCGCGCACCCGGCCGGCCCGCGCACGCGCGCCGCGGCGCGAGACGGCTTCGCGCGCGGCGGCGTCGTGATGTGACGAGTGTCGTCCGCGTCGCGGAGCGAAGCTCCCATGAGTCCGTTTAGAGGGTTATAAACTTTTATCACAAGGAATAATGTATGGGGAACTCGTCAGCGTCCCAGCCGACGGTACACCTGCCTGCCCTGCTCGTCGCGACGAAGGCCGTCCCGGCGCCGGTCGTCGTCGCGCCCCCTGACGTGTCCGCCGTGGCGGCGGCGACCCGGCGAGCTGTTATTCCGCGATCCGGTCCGCCGCCGCGCGGGTGACACGCTCCGGTCGTCGCGCTGGCGGCTGCCGCGCCGCGGCGACCGGCCGCGGGCGCGATCGCGGACGCGGGGCGAGCGCGAGCGCGAGGCTGAGGCGTTGTCGTCGCTGTCGCCAGGCGAGTGGCGGCGGCACATGCCCCACACGGCGGGCGCGGCCGGGTGCGCCGCCGCGCCCAGCGCCGCGGCCGCGGCGGGCGACGTGATCGCCGCCAGCGCGGCGAGCTGACGCGGGCCAGAGACGCCGCCAACCGCGTCTGTGCGCGACTGCACGAGCGGTGCGATCGCCGCGGTGGAAGCGCGGGCGGCGGCACCGAGCGCCGCGCCCCGCGCGGACGCGGCGTCGGACTGGCGCGGGTCGGCGCGCCGCACCGCGAGGCGGTTCTCGCCCAGCCGGGTACCGTCGAGCGCGTGCGCGGCGGCGGCGGCGTCCGCGTCCGCGTACTCGACGAAGGCGAAGTCCGGGCCGCATACGCGCAGGTCGCGCAGCGCGCCGACGCAGCCGAAAACGGCGCGCAGCTCCGCCTCGCCGGCGCCCAGCGGCAGGTTGCCCACGTAGAGCGTCCTGCTCGGGTCGCCGTGGCCGGCCGCGATCGCCACCGGCAGGGGCGCGGCGCCCCCCTTCAGCGCCCCCGGCGCCTCGCGCCGCAGCCGCGAGATGATGCCCACGAGGAAGCCCGTCTTGTTCGCCACGCAGCATAGGTCCGCGGCGAGGAACCGCGTCACGCAGATAAGGGCCGCGGCCTCGGGCAGCCCGTTGAGCTTGTCTATCACATACGGGTCGATGTCCGCCGGGCCCAGCGTGCCCGCCTCGACGGCAGCCCGCAGGCGTGCCTGGACCGCAGCCGGCAGCCTGCCCAGGTGGCCGGGCAGCGGCATCTTAGGCTGTGCTAACTAATCGACCCTTGGCGGTTGCACCCCGGGCGCGCGAGGCAGCCGCAGCCCGCATGTAAACGAGTTGAAACCCGTCTAAATATGTGGGGGAAAACCCGTGCGGAGCAAATCGACGTCGACGCACAATATCGACACTAAGAGATCACAAGCGAGCGTGGGATTCGTCAGGATTCGCGCTGCAACCACGCACGCAATCAATCACACCATGGCAGCGGACATGCCCGCGGACGGTGCTGTGCAGCCGGATGCCGCCGACGACCCCCCGCTGCTCGCGGGGGATGCCGCCGCAGCAGGGGACGACCTGCTCGCGGCATATGACGACGAAGCAGCGTTTGCCGAAGCGGCGCTGCGAGCGGCCGCGGTCGCCGCGGGAGCGCTTAAAACCGAGGGCAACGCCGCCTTCGGCGCCGGCTCGAACGCAGCGGCCGAGGCCGCCTACGCGGCGGGGCTCGCCGCTCTCGGGGAAAAGGCGACACATACTGTGACGGGGGAGGAGCCGTCGGCCGCGCGCGTCGAAGCGGTGGACCTGATGGCGTCGCTGCACGTGAACCGCGCGGCGGCGCTGCTGCGGCTCGAGCGCCGCGCGGACGCCGAGGCGGCGTGCTCCGCCGCGCTGGCGCTGCAGCCCGAAAACGTCAAGGCCTTGTATCGCCGGGGCCTCGCGCGTGCGGAGAACCCGGCGGGCGCGGTCGAGGACCTTAAGAAGGCGTTGGCGGCCGAGCCCGGGAACGTCGCCGCGCGGCGCGAGCTCCAGAGGGCGGAGCGGCGCCGGGCGGTAAAGCAGCGCGAGGCGCAGCGCCAGATGAAGGACGGGCTGCGGAAGGCGTCGTCGCTGAGCCTCTACGGCGACAAGGAGGCCGAGAAGCGGGCGCGGGCCAAGCGGCAGGCGGCGCACGAGAAGAGGAAAGTTGAGCGGCACGCGGCGCACAACGCCGCGCGGCGGGCGCGCGGCGAGGAGGATGTGAGCCGCTCGGACTTCGAGAAGAGCGAGGAGGCACGGAGCAAGGCGCTGGCGAAGGACCGCGAGCGCGCGAGCGAGGCGGCGGCGTGCGCGCGGCGGGACGAGAAGCGGAGAAGCTCGGGGGGCGCCGACGACGTCGTGGTCGTCAGCGACGAGGGGGACCTCGCACGGGGCTACAAGACGACGGACGACGGGCGGCGGACGTCGTACTTCTCCCGCACGCCGGACGAGGAGTCGGCCCGGCTGCTGGCGGCGGAGGCGGTGCCTCAACGGCTGGAGGGCGATGCGGCCCGGGCGGTCTCCGACTCGGACGGCAGCGCCTGGAACGCGGCGGGGACGACGTTCGAGGAGCGGGACATGGGGACCTGGTGCGAAAGCGCGCTCAAGGCGCGGCTCAAGACCGCGGCGGCCGAGGCCGACGGCGTCGCCGTGCGCGCGACGAGCATCACGAAAATGTCGGGCGAGGCGTCGCTCGTCGTCTCGCGCGGCAAGGCGCGGCGCATCTTCGAGTTCGCGGCCGACGTCGCGTGGGAGGCGCGCCTCCCGGCCGAGGCGCCGCCCGGGCCCGGCGCGGCCACCGTGACCGGGACGCTCCGGCTCCCGGATATTAGCTCGGCCGTCGCGGAGGGCGCGTACGTCAGCACGGCCGTCCGCGACGCGCACGCGCGGCTCTCGCCGGCGCGTGAGACCGGCCTCCAGCGCGCGCTGAATGCGTTCGCGGCGGCGGCGCGCGCCGCGATCGTCGCGTTCGTCGCCGACTACTTCGAAAAGAAGATCCGATGAGCGGTGGCGCGGGCCACTAAACCCCACACCTAATATTACTTAATTATTTTATTGATTACATCGCCCCACCATCATCGAGGAGTATGTTTTTGTTACGGTGCTAGGACTAGTGGGCGGGCGTAAGACGACCGTGCGGGTATTTTCGAACCTGGCCTTTCACAGGGTTTGCGCTGGCTTGGCTCAGCTCCGGTCCTCGAGGTTGTCCTGGCCGATCGTGTTGAGCTTGCCGCAGGCCCACTCCTGCTCGAAGCCCATTGTTTCCAACATATCCCCACAGCAGCTCTGCCATGGCCGAGCTCGAAGCGGAGGCGGCAGCTCTGCTCGACGCGCTCGACGCCGGCACCGCGACGGTCGACGAAGTCCTTGGCCGCCTCTACGGCAAGGCGGCGAGCCCGGATGCACAGATCTCACGGGCCGGGCCGGAGGTCACGATAACGACGGCGCCGGAGCACGCGATGGGACCGAGTGCGTGCGAAGATGTAAAGTCAACCGTCGCGCACGTCGGGCCGCGGGACCACTTCCCGGCGTTGGAGAAGCGGTACGACCTCGTGGTGATCGGCGCGGGCGTCGCCGGCTTACTAAGTGTCATCACCGCCAAGGCGCTGGGCAAGCGCGCGCTGTTGATCGAAAAGCACTACATGGGCGGCGACTGCCTGAACGTTGGCTGCGTCCCCTCCAAGTGCCTCGTGGCGTCCGCGAAGGCGCTGCACAACGCGCGCGCAAGCGCGGCGCTGGGCGTCGTCGGTGGGGAGAATCTCAAAATCGACTTCCCCCGGGTCATGGCGCGCATGCGCGAGATCCGCGCGGGCATCGCGCCGCACGACGGCGTCGCGCGCTACGCGCGGGACTTCTGCGCGGAAGTTATTATTGGGGAGGCGGCGTTCGCGGACGGTGAATCTGTCACAATAACGGCGCGCGACGGTAGTAATCGAACCCAGACGGTCGCGTTCGACCGGTGCCTGATCGCGACGGGCGCGTCGGCCGCGGTGCCGCCGGCGCCCGGCCTTGTGCAGACGCCGCACCTGACGAACGGCAACTTCTTCAACCTGGTGGCCCTGCCGCCGTCCCTGGGCTTAATTGGCGCGGGGCCTATTGGGTTGGAGATGGCCCAGAGCCTCGCGCGCTTCGGCTGCAAGGTCGTCGTCTTCGAGATGGCCGATCGGTTATTACCGCGCGAGGACGCCGACGCGGCCGCGGTCGTGGGCCAAAGTTTGGAAGCGGACAGCGTGGTTATCCACACGGCGTGCCGCATTTTAAACGTCGCGGGGCCTGAGACCATGGCCTACGAAGCGCCGTTTTCGAAATACGAGGTGCGCGTCCTGTTACAGGACGGATCGGAACAAGTCGTGAAAGTATCCACTTTATTGAACGCGACGGGCCGGGCCCCGAACGTCAACAACCTCAATTTAGAGGCCGCCGGCGTCGCGTACGACGCGCGGAGCGGCGTACACACCGACGACTGCTACGCTACGGCGAACCCTAAAATCTACGCGTGCGGCGACGTGGCTTCTGCCTACAAGTTCACGCACGTCGCCGACTGGCAGGCGCGCTGCGCCGTGCGGAACGCGTTTTTGGACGCGCGGTGCCGGCGGTCGCGTTTATTGGTGCCGTGGTGCACGTACGTCGACCCCGAGGTCGCGTGCGTCGGCGCCTCGGCGCTTGATTTAGAAAAAGCGGGCACCGAATATGACACGTACGTGCGGCCCCTCAAGGAGGTCGACCGGTGCAAGTGCGACGGCGTTAAGCAAGGCTTCGTGAAGATCCGCACGTGGAAGGGGGGCGACGAGATCCTCGGCGCGACGGTCGTCGCGCCGCACGCCGGCGACCTGATAAGTGAGCTCACGGTGTGCATGCAGAACGGCGTCGGCCTCGCGGACCTCGCCGGCGTCATGCACCCCTATCCCACGACGGCCGAGGCCGTCCGCCAGTGCGCGGCGCAGTACTGGTTCTCGCCGGCGTTTAAGACGCCCGCCGCCGCCCTCGCGATCCGGCGGCGCGGCGAGGCCGTCGCGGCGCGCCCCGCCAGTACCTTCTAAGACTTCCGTGCGGGCTTTCCCAAACCCCCGGTGGTGCTTTGCGCGTGATTTGCACCCTGTCCAGAGTTAGGTAGGTACCTCTGGAGAGAAGATATCTTACACAGCACAGGGCCGGCGGGCGGCGTGGGTCACCAGAAGCGCGCGCCGAGCGCGTTGGCGCGCCCCTGCGGCGGCACCGTTAGCTGGAAGTCCGACGAGCGGCCCGCGCGGTCACGGCGAAGGCACGTCAGCTCGAGCTCGGTGCGCTTCAACCCCGGTTCCCGCCGGGTCTCGCCGATGAACACACAGGATGGCGCGCCGCGCGAGTGCGCCATGACCTTGGAAAGGATGGTGAAGGTCGACGGCACGGGCAGCACGAGCGCATCGCTGTAGCCGAGGAGTAACGAATCAATGAGCATGTCAGCCGCCGCGCCTACGCACGTGTCGGCATCTTTTACTACCTCAGAGTGCGCTGCCTCGGTCGCCGCCTTGATCCCCTCGGTCAACAATTCTTTGGTGCGCCAGCTGCTGAAGACGATGCCGGCGCCGGGCGGCGGCCGCCACTGCGGCCGCGAGAAGACGTCGAGTTTGGTATGCTCCCGCAGCGTGTCGAGTGCGCTCGCGTCGTCCGTGGCGACGAGAACGCGCACGCGCTCCCAGCCCATGGTGGCGCTCAGGCGCTCGACGGCCGCCGCCGTCCGCAGCACGACTTGCGTCTTGTTGGCCGGGCGCCGCCCGAACTTCTCGCCGTTGCCGAAGCGGAAGTGGACGCCGACGACGCGGGCCCGCCGGCCCCGGACGCGGAACTCGTCCCGAATGAACGTGTCCAACCGCTCCCGGATCTCTGGCCGTAACGCCTTGACGAGGTGCGCGGCAAAGTGCTCCGAGTACTTGAAGACGTCGGCGTGCAGGTGCGCAAGACCCCACTCCATCATCCAGAAGGGCTTGCTCTTTTGGTCCACGCGCACGCCCGGCGGCTGCCAGTCGTTGGGCGGCTCGTTCGGGACGTTGGAGCCGCGCGTCCCCGCGGCCGCCCGGAACGCGCCGACGTTGTCGCACGTCCCGCCCGGGCAGCCCGGGCTCCGCAGGGCCGGCTCGCGTTTGTTCACGGCCCGCAGCTCGTTCCAATTATCGAAAAGCGCCGTGAAGAGGTTCGAGACGGGCGTGCCGACGCACGCGCCCCAGTCCACGACGACGTGGCGGCCGCGCGAGACCGCATAGACGTACATACGCATGAGCCGCGACGTGCGGTGGCCGAGGCCGCAGCAGCCGCCCACCCAGACGTGCTCCGTCACCGCCGTCGGGAGCAGCGGCGCGAGGTGACGCCGCGCCGGCCAGAGCCGCGTTCGGTTCGCGCCGCCGAAGCCCTGCGTCCGGCCCTTCGCGCCGCCGAAGCCTTGCGTCCGGCCCGGGCCGGCCCCCGGGGCGCGCCGGGCACGCGGCTCGCGGAGCGCCGCGAGGCGCAAGCCCTGGCGGACCTCGCGCTCGTCTGAGGGCGCCTGCGTGTCCTTGTTCTTCCGCCGGTTGTTCCAGGGGTTCTGGGCCGTGGCCAGCGGCAGGACCACCAATAAAGAGCAGAGCACCACGGCGGGCGCGCGGCGCATGGCTGCGTTTTACTACTCGATTTTAGGTTGTTGGTGGAAGTGCAGCTAATATCTGCGTTTTGCTGAGCAACACACGCAGCCTGCGGAGCCTAGGACCATTAAAACTTTACCCGATTAAAATTTTGCCGGGACGGGTTTTCTGTACGGGTTTTACCGGGCCACGAGCGGCTGGTTGAGCGCAGCTACAGACGCTAGTGGAGCGCTGCTTGTTGAGCACACCAGGCTGCGGATCCAGACGCCCAGCAGTTGTTACTACAGCACGCCATCGCAGCGCCGCAGCAAGCACCACATGATGCTTGCCCTGCGCGCGGCGCGGGGGGGACTTAGGCAGCGGCATCGGTGCCTGGCGGCGGCGACGCCGCTTTCAGAAAAATGCTGGGGGCCGCCGGCGGCGCCCGAGAACGCGCGCCTGCCACGCGGCTGCCTCGTCGGCGCCGTCGTCTCGACCGCGATGGCCAAGACGGTCAACGTGGACGTGTCGCGGACGCGCGTCGTGCCCAAGTACCGCAAATCACAGAAGTACTCGCGCCGGTTCCTCGCGCACGACGAGAATGCGGAATGCGCCCTCGGCGACGTCGTGCGCATCGCGCCCTGCCGGCCCCTCAGCCGGCGGAAGCACTTCGTCGTCCAGGAGGTCCTGCGCAAGGCCGCGGGTAATTAGGCTTATCTTATCTTACTTCATGAGCGGGTTCTTCGCGAAGACCGTCGTGTAGGGGTCGTACTCCTGGCCGTTTTTCGCCACGTTCTCGTAGTGCTCCGAGAGCGACATGGCGCCGTACCGCTCCGCGGGCTCCGTCGTGAGCATGTCCTCGACGGCGTAGTAGCGCCCGATCTTGCCCAGCTCCCACGCGTCCCGGACGCCCGGGTTGCCCGTGAGGTCCGCGGCCCACTCGATGGCCCCCACGATGCCGTCAAAAACGCCGATGGGCACCCCCAACAACCAGGGCTCCTTGCGCTCCTCGCCGGTCGCGGACGCGATCGCGTCGGCGATCAACTCGCCCTGGCGCTTCATGGAGACGCCGGCGTCGGGCCCGCCCACGTTCCAGACCGGCGCGCCCCCTTGGGAAGATCGTGCCGGGTCCGCCACCGTGTCCACGATGGCCATCGCCAAGTCCGCCTCCGAGATGGGGTTGCACGTCGCGCTGCGGCCATTTCCCAAATCGAAGTACACAAAAGGCCCGCCGCCGCGCACGATCTCCACCTGGCCGCTCAGCGACTTGAAGAAGGCCGTCGGCCGCACGACACTGAACGTCACGTCGGTCTGGGCCTCGAGCACCGCCTCCGTCTTCAACTTCGCTAATTGGAAGCCCAGGTCGGGCTTCGCCACGCAAAAGGCCGATAAGAGCACGAAGTGCCGCGCGCCGCACGCCTGGGCCGCTTTCAAACAGTTCACGCTCGCCTCGTAATCCACTTGGAGCGAGTCCGCGGGCGTGCCGCTCCTACTCGCGAGGCAGCAGATCACTACTTCCGTCTGTGCTTCTTTGAAGCACTGGGTGATGGACGCGAGATCGCTGCTCTCCGCCCGGCCCATGTCTGCGCCCTCGAAGGTCAGCGAGGACGCGGGCCGCGTGACGGCCGTCGTCGCGTAGCCCCGGCGCACGCACTCGCGGACGACGGCCTTGCCGATGTAGCCCGAGGCGCCGACCACGGCGACGCGCTCGTTCGTCTTGGAGACGCCCGGCTGGAAGGACATGCGCGGCGTGAGCGCGACGCGGCGCGTGGTCTGCGGCAGCAATGCGCAGGCGCTGGCCGCGAGCAGCAGGAGTTTGGCCATTGTTGTGCTTTCTGCTTTTTGGGTGCAAGAGCTGAGATAGAGGTGCTACCGCAGTAGCCTCTTGTTGCTGCCGGAGCTAGCCTGACTTGTTGCTGTGGGAGACTACGAGCGCGCCTCTTGTTGCTTGCTGCTGCTGGAGCTTGAAGCGCTTTTGCGATCCAGGTTGTGGAAGGAAAACCCGTAGTAAAAGCCCGCACGCTAAATTACCAAGCCGTGACGCTGTAAACTCCCTGGTACGGACGAACAGTGCGCGCTGACTGCCATACATCGCCGCTTTTTGCATCGCTGCGAGCAACGTATTTCGCTGCACCGCTATTTGTGCAGCATCGGGCATCGCTCCATCTGTGCGTCGCAGAGCTCATCGCTGCCTCGCAAACGTGCGTCGCCAGAGCATCGCTACCTAGCAAACTCGGGGGCATAACACCCACGCGGCCTCTGCGCGAAACAACGTCCGCATCATGGCCGCGAAACTCGGCGCCCTCGACTTCTTCGGCGACGCCGCGCCGCCCGCGCCGCCGCCGCCGCCCGCAGCACCGGCCGACGAGCCCCCCACCGCGACGCACACCGCCGAGAGCGCCGCGCGCGCGCGGAAACATCTCGGCGTCCTGGTCGAGGCCGCGGGCGCCGCACCGCCGCCGCCGTGGGCGGGCTGGCGCGACGGCGGCCTCGACGCGCGCGTCGGGGCCGCGCTGCCGCGCGGCGGCTGGCCGGCGCCGACGCCCGTCCAGGCGCAGTGCGCGCCCGTGCTCCTGGCGGGCCGCGACGCGCTCGTCGTCGCGCCGACTGGGTGCGGCAAGACGGGCGCGTTCCTCGTGCCCGCGCTGCACGCCGCGATAAGCTCCCGGGGGAAAAGGACGACCCTGATCGCCGCCCCGACGCGCGAGCTCGTCGCGCAGCTCGCGCGCGAGGCGCGGCGGTGGCTGGACCTGTGCGGCGCACCGGACCTTAAGGTGGCGACGCCCCCGTTCGCCCCCGGCGACGCGCCGGCCTGTATCGCGGTGGCGACTCCTGTACAGCTGCTGCCCCTCGCGGCGCGGCAGCCCCCCGCGCTCCTCATCCTCGACGAGGCCGACCGCCTCTTCGACGCCTCGGGCGGCTTCCTGCGGGAGGTCGACGCGCTCCTCGCGGGGGCGCCGGCGGCCTGTCGCTGCCTGGCGTCGGCGACGGCCCCGGGGCCGTTCCTCGAAGCCGCGGCCGCCGCGTTACATCCGACGCGGTGCGTCGTACGCGTCGCGGGCGGGGGCGCCAGCGACGACCGGGCCGCCGTCGCGCAGCGCTTCGTGTTCACGGGGGACGACGACCGCAGCAAGACGCCCGCGCTCCGCGAGCTCATCCGCGCCGGCGCGTGCGCGCCGCCGTGCCTCATTTTTGCGAACTGCGCGGCGCGCACAAAAAGCATCGCGGCGCGGCTCTCGGCGGCCGGCCTCCGTGCCGACGTGCTCTCCGCAGCGGAGCGGCCGGCGGAACGCGCGCGCGCGCTGCGCAATTTTCGCGCCGGCGCGACCTGGTTCCTCGTCGCGACCGACGTCGCGAGCCGCGGCCTGGACCTCCCGGCGCTCGCCTGCGTCGTGAGCTACGACGCGCCCACGCAGCCCGCCGACTACGTCCACCGCGTGGGCCGCGCGGGCCGCCGCGGCCGCGCGGGCGCCGCGCTGACGCTCTACACGTCCGACGACGCGCCGCGGCTCCGCGCCGTCGCTAAGGCCGCGCGCCGCGCGGGCTGCGCCGACGTGCCGTCGTTCCTCGCCGCGGACGTCCCGCGGAGCGCGTGGGACGCCGCGAACGAGGAAGATCGGACGGGGGGGCCAAAGCGGCGGCGGCGGCCCAACGCCGGCGCCGGCGCCGAGTAATATGTGCTCAAAACCCGTCATGTGGAGCGCCAAGAAACCCGCATGTTAAAACCCGTACTCACCACAAACGAGCTCGTGTACAAGCCGAGCTCTCGCCACCGCAGCCTCCGCCTCTGAGAAAAGGACTCCTCCGTGACTTTTGTCTCGTGCTCGTGAGCTTGCACAGCAATTTAAGCTAAGTGGCTCTCGGCATCAGCGCCCCTCAATACTGCAACAAAAATAATCAGCAGTCAGAGATCACTCAGCAGACCCTCAACTGCAACAAAATAATCAGCAGTCAGAAATCAATCAGCAGACCTCAACTGCAACAAAACAATCAGCATCAGAGATCAGTCAGCAGAAACATGCCGCGAGCAGCCACCGCCGTCGTGCTTGCCTGCCTGGCGCCGGGTGCCGCGCCCTTCGTCGTCCCGACGGCGCGGCGACAACGGGCGCCGCGAATCAACGTCGGCCCCGGCGAGCTGTGGGGCGGCTACCTGGCGGCGCTCGACGCCGACCCGCTGCCGGTGAAGATGGCGACCGCCACCTTCGTCATCGGCGCGGGCGACGCCGCGGCGCAGGCCATCGAGCGCGCCCCCTTCGATGTGGCGCGGTTAGGGAGGTGGGGCTTCTTCGGCCTCGTCCTGCAGGCGCCGTGGAACCACGCCTGGCAAAATATTCTGGAGGGATGGCTGCCGTCGACGCCGTCGCCCTGGACCGCCGTGACGTTTGAAAAGGTGGCGCTGGACCAGGGTCTGCAGGCGCCGGCCTTCACGGCGCTCGTGTTCTTCTTCTTCGCCGCGCTCGAGGGCGATGGGATACAAGGCGGCGTCGAGAGCTGCAAAAAGGACCTGGGGGCGACGCTCCTGAAGAACTGGCTCGTGTTCATCCCGGCGACCTTCGCGAACCTCGCGTTCGTGCCGCTGGAGCTCCGCGTCCTGTTCATCAACGTCGTCTTCTTCTTTTGGGTCATCTTCCTCTCGACGCTCATCAACGACGACGCGGACCCCGCGAGCGACTAAAAATACACTTAACTCACGGCGCACTCCTCCCCTTTGGACGCCGCCGGCCGGAGGGGCGGCGGCGGGTGCGGATCCGCGCCCAGCGGCGCGTAGGCCTGGGCGTCGCGCGCGGCCGGCGGGGGCGCGGCCGCCCGGGCGCCCAGGCCCTGCATGAGGACCTTCTCGAGGAGCTCGCCGGTGCGCCAGTCCTCGTCGTCGACCGCCGGCACCGCCAGCGGGCGCGAGCGCAGCGACGGCGGCGACTCGCGCAGCTCGCCGTCGACGGCGCAGACGCAGCTCACCGTGAAGCGGTACGTCGCGGCGGGCGCGAGGCCGTGGACGAGGGTCGACGGGCGCGGCGGCGGCGGCAGCTGCAGGTGCCGCCGCAGCGCCACGCCGCGGTCGACGGCCTCGTTCCCGCAGAAGTCGCGCCGCGGCGCGCGGCGCCCGGCGCCCGGCGCGCGCGCGGCCCCGACGGCGAACTCGACCGCTGCGGCGTCCGCGCCGCCGGCAACGGCGCGGCCGCGCACGACGTAGCGCTCCACGGCGCCGACGCCCGCCGCGCGGGGCGGCGGCAGCCAGCGGACCTCGACGACGCGCTCGCGGGCGTCGCCCTCGACGTACTCGGAGAGCTTGGCCTCGACGCGGAGCGGCGACCGCGGCAGCCGCTTGGGCGGCGTCTTCAGCAAATCGCGCAAGGCCTCGCGCTCGGTTTGTGTGTGCCGGCCGGGCGGCGCGCCACATGTATCGACGCCGCGCGCGTCGGTGCCCGCGCGCAGTAATAAACGAGCGCTCGCGGCGTCGCCGCAGAGCACGGCGCCCCCGAGGGGCGCCGGCCGCGCACCAATGGGAGCCGGGTCGGCCCCGGCCGCCAATAGCAGCTCGCAGCACCGCGCGAAGCCGCCGGGCGCGTCGGGCTCGGGCCGCCGCCGGTACGCCTGCGCAGCGCCCGGCCCGCCGGCGAGCGCGCAGCCCGCCGCCAGATGCAGGAGGCCCCAGCCCATGTGGTGCAGCCGCGACGTGGCAAGGGGGTCGCCGCCCGCCTCCAGGTACGCCGCCAGCGCCCTATCGTCGCCGTGCTCCGCCGCCTCGAGCGCGTCCTGAGTCGAGGGCGCGAGGCGGCGCGGCGCCGCCGGGGGCTCCTCCTTCGTGCGTTGTGGTGCGTACCTCTCGGGCGATGCGTTGTCGCGGAGCCGGTCCGGCGGCGCCGCGTCGATCAGCTCCGAGAGGGACTGCATCGTTTCAAGGACTATAGATACTGCCGCATATCTCGAGTGTGGCTTTCTCGCAGACAAACTCTGGGACGTTGTTGAACCACCGCGCCAAGTTGCAACGAGGGGCACAAGGCCAAAAAGATCACTGATCAATTAACCTTCCAGGCACAGCACAGCGTCGGTGCACGGGAGTGCACGGGAAGCTCGATTTTGCGGGCTTGGACGGGTTTTTGACGTGCGGGTTTGAGCTGCGCAAATCAGGTTTGGGAGGGCGGCGACGCGGTGGCTAGGTCGTCTAGCGCAAGGAAAAGGCCATCTGGTTTCACCACTTGGAGAGCATCACTTGCACAACCTCGCGCAGCATCAGCTGACAGCACTGAGCCGGGGTTGCTCAAGGCTGGCATGGGTCGGCGCGTGCGCCGCATGATGGACGTGCGCTTTTTCCTGCTCGTCGGCGCGTCGGTCGGTTTCGGCACGCCACAACCGCGGCCGCGCGGCGCCAGCGCGCGGCCCGCAGCATCTAACGACGCGACGTTCAGTTTGGACGGCGTGCGCGACTCCCTCATTCGGCAGGAGGAGACGATCATCTTCGCGCTCATTGAACGCGCGCAGTACGCGCACAACGCCCAGACGTATGAAAGAGACGCGTACGCCTCGCTGGCCAAGCAGGAGGTGATTCACCCGAAGCTGAAAGGGCGGAACGTCTCGTTCCTGGAGGCCATGTTGTTTGAGACGGAGCAGGTCCACGCGCGCGCTAGGCGCTACTTAAGTCCCGAGGAGCACGCGTTCTTCCCCCAGGACGTCGCCCGGCCCGCCCTTTCGGAGCTGGCCTACCCGCCGGTTCTTATTGACGATGCTCAGAACATCAATCCCCAGGTCCTGGACGCCTACCTGACGCACGTGGTGCCGCGGACATGTTCAAAAGGCGACGACGCGCAGCACGGGTCTTCTGCATTAGCGGACATCGCGGTGCTCCAGGCATTATCAAGGAGAATCCACTACGGCAAGTTCGTGGCCGAGGCCAAGTGCCGCGTGGAATCCGGCGCGTTCGAGAAGCTGGCGGCCGAGGGCGACATCGCGGGCATCCACGCGCTTTTAGAAAACGTGGCGGTCGAGGACACCGTCGTGCGCCGGGCCATGACCAAGGCCGTCGTCTTCGGTCAGGACGCGCTCTCGGGGAACGTGCCCGGCTACAAGGTGGACCCCCAACTCGTCGCGAACCTATACCGGGCCATGATCATTCCTCTGACGAAGCAGGTCCAGGTCACTTATCTCCTCCGCCGCCTCGGCCACGCCGACAAGGTGCCCTCTTCACCTGAAGCGTGGCCGCCGTACCTTCGTGGGTTCGCGCTCGGGGACACGGAGGAGCGCGAGACGATCGGCTACTGATTTAACCCCCCCGGGCCTACAACCCGTTTAAGAATACCATAGCGGGGAGGGAGAGGAGGAGGAGGAGGAGGAGAGAGGCCATTCTAGCCGCACGGCTCCCGGGACCTTGCAATATCACACCGGCAGACACAGGCGTAAAAAACAAAAACGAAGCATAAGTATAAATTCGTCGCCCACCCATCTGCTAGCTTTCAGCGTAGAGGTCGCTACGGCGTTTGTCGACGAGCGCGACGGGTGAAGCCCGTTGCTAGTGCCGTTGCTAGTGTGGCGCTGTGCAGCGCTGTGTTTCGTTGGCAATCCGCTTCGCAAGAACCGACGTCCGGGCAGCCCGCTCCATACGCACCGGACGCAGCCAAAGGCTCTCGCGTACTCCGTACGCACTGGACGCAGCCAGAGGCGACCAGTCCCGCGTCGTACCATGCCCGCGGTCCCGGCAAGCCCGCCCGGCAGCCCGACGAAGGGCAAGTCCCTCAAGGTCCGCGCGATCATCAAGTACGGCGTCAAGACCACAACGCTGACGATCCCGTGCGGCGACGGCAAGAAGACGGTCCGGTGGCTCGGCGTCGTCGCAGCGCAGCGGTTCGTCTTGGACGGCGCGGCGCGGGGCCGCGTGCGGCAGAGGGAGCGCGGCCACGCGCCCGGGGCGGCGCAGGTCCTGCCCAGGAACGTAGCGACACTCACCGAACAATTTGCGCACCCGGACGCCCTGGTGAAGGACGTGGTACGGGACGGGGGCGACGTGTTCATCGAGCTCGACGCGAAGGTGGCGTTGGACGCTAAAAATGCACCGACACGGTCGAACTGGCAGGTCGTGGCCTTTAAACGGAATGATGAAAAGGGCAGAGCTATGGCCCTGGCGGACGAGTACGCGAAGCGGGAGGCTTCAAAGGCGATCGCCTCCATGAAGGTGGAGATGATCGCGGCCGCGGCCGAGGACAAGAAGGGGTCACGGATGCGCGAGCTGATCCACCCGCAGTTGTTGGACACGCAGCATTTGGGGCTGGCCGTGGAGAAGGTCTGGGGCGAGATGGATAGGAACGGGCTCATGAAAAAGTGGATCCGCCAACCGAGGGACCAGGAGCGCGTGAAACGGTGCTTGGCCAACCATTATCTACAACTGTGCGAGCTCTTCAAGTACTACGGCGCGTCCGTCGGCTCCGTAGATCAGCACCTTGTGGAGTTCCCCGAGTTCAGTGCCTTCGCGCGCGACGCCGGCGTGTACGGCGGGCCCAAGGCGCCCCTGGACCACGCCTTACTGGCGGAGTGCTTCGCGGAGGCGTGCGAGCAGCCCGTGACGCACGTGAACGAGGCGCACATGGCCCTGCCCCAATTCTTGGCGGGCGTCGTCTGGCTCGCCGAGGTCTGCAAGCACGTCGGCCGGAGCCACCACCACCAGCGCGCCGAGCTGGAGGCCATGGCCGAGAAGGCGAACCGGGAGCGGTCGCTGATCGCGCGGCGGGCCGTCGGCGGCGCCGGCGTCAGCGAGAAGCTGGAGCGCTTTTTGGCCGACGAGGTCGAGGCGTGCGTTCATAAACGCGCGACGCAGCTCATCGGTTTGGTGGCCAAGCAGCACCTCGGCGAGCAGCGCGTCCTGGCGCGCTTCTGGGAGCGCCACGTTGATTTACGGCGGGTCTTCGCGACGTATCTTGGTATGACGCCGGACGACGCGAAGGCGCGCGACGCTGCGACGCCGCTCCTGTCCTTCGCGAACTTCCAGCTGCTCGTGGAGGACTCGGGCCTCCTGGAGGCGACGGGGCCGCGCGACGAGCTGACGCGGCGCGAGGTCCGCCGCGCCTTCGCCGGCGCGCGCCACGAGGTCGACCACGAGGCGCCCCACCCCCTCTCCCCGAAGAAGCCGCTCGGCGGCGCCCGGCGGCGCGCGCCGGCCGCCGCCGAGCAGCCCGCCGACCGCCGCTCGCGCGCGTCGTCGGCGTCGAAGTCGTCGCGGGGCGGTGGCTCGCGGTCTGGCGAGCGCAAGGCGCGGCAAAAGGAGGAGCCCGACGAGTTCGAGCTCCTCAGCTACGCCGAGTTCTGCGAGGCCGTCCTGCGCCTGGCGATGCTCAAGTGGGCCAGCGAGGGGCACGCGCTCGACGACTCCGTGACCAAGGTGCGCGACGTGATCGCCATGATCTGCGACCGCTGCCAAGCCGGCCGCTGAGCGACCGGTTCGCGTCCCCCCTTCCCCGGCTAAAAAGGGTCATGTAGCCGCAGTCGTGGTAGTGTCGTGGTCGCCGGTCATGGCCGTAATTATGATAAAATATGCGACCCCCTTCCCATACATGATCGACCGCCACGATCACCCGAAGCTGGGCTATACTTGCGGCCGGGCGGTCAGCGTAATTAGGTTGTGTTGGTAGGATGTCTAACAACACATGTCCTCCAGAAATGAACATTGTTTTGAAATTCCCGCGGCTGCCCGAAGGCCCAAAAATGGACTTTGGTACCTTCCAGGGTAGGTAGAGCAAAATAAACGAGCTCCCAAATTAAGTTGGCACCATAGTCGATCAGCGAGACCAAAAGTTCACTCGAAATGGCCGGGAAACATACCCTCGCGGCTCCTGGAAATTAGTGCCCCGCGGGGACATTCGCGGATGAGTCTTACGGGTTGCCAAAGTACACCAGCGCTTGACGCCGCCATCCACCATCCAGTTAGTACATTATAAGAACTCCGGCCCAGGTTTCATGCGTATCCGACGGAACTGGAGCCGATAGCCCGCGCTCGGAGGGCGGGAGAAGAATTCTACTAGACACTTCCCTTCGTTAGGTGTGTTTACATCCATTTGATAGTAGTAGAGTCCATCTAGCCCACCAGAACGATTAGCGAGCTAGGTTATGTACTCCATCTCCGCGCGGTTTCGCGACTTCGCGACCCCACGTTTGTACGAAGACGGGCCCAGAACCTTGACCTGCGAGTATCAGCGTCTCCACTACCCCGAGGGACCGTGCCGCCGTTGTTCTATTCACAATCGACCGACTTGCCCGTTCTCCGCGGACGACAGTCCGTAGGCGGACCTCCAAAAAGGTCCCAAGCCCGTGAGTTATAAAATAAATTTGCGTTTAAGGCGCTTCGGTTATGGGACGGTCCATCCAAACCGCCCGGACAACTACTACATATAATTATCGGTTCCGTAAGCTCCGCGCGGTTCGGAGACTCCGCGACACCTCGATCTCGTTAATTCGGGCACAAAACCTGGACCTGCGACTATCAGCGGTTGTAACATTACTATGGACCTTGGCGCGATCGTTTGTTTCATGACCGCCTGACTTGCGCGAGGTCCAGATCAATGATATTCAGACCCGAGCCGGGCAGCCCAAAGTACCCTTTTCGTAGTGTAGATGTCATATACTTGATTTCCACTATAGGTGGGGTAGTATGGGACCCAACTAGACCGCTATTACGCTTACTGGGGCCCCTCGAATAATTAGCGTATTTGACGTTCACGGGTGCAGTCGGGCCCAAATAAAACACTTTTTTGGGATGCAGACCGGCTCTCGGACTCCCTATGGGTTAGGGCTGAAGTTGGTTAGTCGCCTACACCGCATACGCAGGTGCTTGTGGCTCGCAGAGGGCTCTGAAGTAGATTATTGGGCAGGATGGGCTTGAGTCAGATGGCTGGCTAAGGACCTTTCTGACATGTATCTGATGCCGGAAGCGCCCGCGCATGCGGTGTAGGCGATTGCACAGTACCGACCCTGAGCGACTCCGGGGAGACCTGCGGACCACGAATTGACTGCATTCCACCAGCGCGACAGGCCACTTCAGCACCGCGAATCAAGAAATCAATTTTTTCGCCCCCCAGTAATCGCCGTATCAGTCTCTTTGAGCCAGTAGCCAACCGAAGGACAGCTGAGCGGGGGGGTTGATCACAAGTATATTACGGGAGGCGGCTACGAGACCGCCGACAGCGCGAGGCCGAGCGAGATGAGCGCGAAGGACACGAGCTTGGTCCAGACGTCCGTGACGTCCCGGCCGAAGCCACAGAGCGCGTGCAGCACCACGGCGAAGAGCAGGTTCAGCAGCTGCTGCACGCCCCCCTCGGCCGCGTTCACCACCGCGGGCTCGTGGAACGAGGCGTAGCTCAGCGTGGCGACGGCGACGCCCACGACCGAGAGGCACTCGCCCAGGACCGCGACGCACACGAAGCGCCGCGCGCAGCGGCGCACGCTGCGCACGCCGCCGAAGGAGGGTACACTCACAATGGCAATCAAACAAGCGAGCGCGTTGCCCGCGCGCGACGCGATGAAGAAGCGGAGTGCGCGGTCGGCCAATGGCCCGTCATTGGCGCGGAACGTGCACGCGTGGAGGAGCGCATTATAGACGCAGATCAGGGCCTCGCCGATCACGCAGCAGGCCACGGCCTCCTGCTTATAAAATGAGCAGGTAAAGAACTTCCGCACGTCGCCGCGCGCCGCGGGCAGGAACCCGCCCACGAAAATGAGGAAGATGGAAATCACGTGGAACGGGTGCATCGCGGCCGTCGCGACGTAGAACGCGTCCTCGCCCGCCGCCGCCGCCGCCGCCGCCGCCGCGTACGGTGTGGCCGCGCCCGGCGCCGCTTTGAGCCCCCAGGCGGCGACGGGCTGCGCCATCCTTACCAAGGTCATCCAGACCGCGCTCAGCTGTAAGAGCGGCGTGATCACGGTCGACGACGCCGTCTTGAAGGCGCGCAGTTCCACGGCGTACGCGCAGAAGTGTATAGCGCCGGCGAAGAGGGCGACCGCGGCCTCCGCGTCGAGGACGAGGTGGCGGTCGCCGCCGTGCGCGCGCAGCGCGCACAGCGCGCCGCCGGCGACGGCCGCGACGGCCGCGGAGACGACCGCGTTCTGCTCGGGGCTGAGTTTTTCTGTTTCGAGGGTCTTCGCTGCCTTGTCCGGCGGCGGCGGCGGCGGGTCGCCGTCGTCGCTTGCGTCGCCGCCGGC
>Ga0302122_10000721_pt1 | contig 20628 bp, 8 predicted proteins | sample CB21_SCM_MG_FD_203115 | JGI IMG/M metagenome (GOLD analysis project Ga0302122, IMG submission 203115) | Marine microbial communities from Western Arctic Ocean, Canada - CB21_SCM | ecosystem: Environmental > Aquatic > Marine > Oceanic | place: Canada: Western Arctic Ocean | collected 2017-09-28
CCGCGCAGAAGCGCCCGGCGCCGCCGGCGAAGCGCTTGGGCGCGTCATCGAGCCAGTGGCACTTCGGCGGCGGCGCGTCGGCGGCGTAGGGCGACGCCGCGGGCCACCGCGCCTCGGGGAGCGACGCACAGGCCGACGTCGGGGAGCGACCCCCAGGCCGACGGGACTGGCGCGCCGCGACGGCGCCGCGGCGGAGGCCGCGGTCGTCATCCTCGAGGACGTAGAAGCCCTTTAGGAACCCAAAGATGGCCGCGTCGACGTCGACGGCGACGCGGTCGACGTGCGTCATCCAGTAGGCCGTCAGGACGCACTGGTCGCTGCAGTGGAAGCCGCCGGCGCGCGCGAGATCGCCGCGGCGGTCGCTGAAAAGCGCCTTGACGTCGGGCGGGAGGGCGTTGCCGTGGGCCTCCATGAAGTCGAGGGTCGCGATCGCGTAGTCGAGGAAGGCGAGGACGGCGCGGCGCGAGCCCGCGTACTGGCCGCTGTTCACAAAGACCGACGGCCGCGCGTAGCCCGAGCTTCGCGCAAAGTGGACCGGCGCGCGCCTCCGCATCTCCGCGACCTCGGCCTCGTCACAGACGTCGCCGACCCAGCAGGCCGGCTCCCCGGCGACGAGGAGCCGGTCCCCGCCGACGCGTGCGAGCGCGGCCAGGACGTCGTCGCCGCCGCCGCCGTTGGCGATCACGTCCATCGCGTCGCTGTAGACGACGTGCTCGACACGCGCCGCGACGGCGCTCCCCAGGTACTCGCGGAGCATGCGCACCTTGCGGCTCCGCGACTGGCCGCGCATCGACGTGCCGTGCCCCCCCAGCGTCTCCACGACCACGACCGGCAGCGGCGTCCGCGACGCGAGCGCCCGCAGCACCGGCAAGGTCCGGTGGCAGCTCGGCGGCGTGCAAACGACGAGCCACGCGACCCGGGCGTCCCCCAGCGGCTCGCGTTCGCCCACCACGTCCCGCCCGAAGCCCTCGCAGAACGACTCGTTGTACTTGCGGTGCCACTTGGTGTCCTTAAGGAAGGCGACTGACCGCTCCTCGAATCTCGACCTGGCCACCTCCGGCACCGACGGCCGCGGCGCGACGATCCCGCGCGCGCATCGCAGCAAGCCGACGCAGAGCCACCGCGGCGCTGCCAGCGCTCGCGCACCACGCTGCCGGGACGGCGCCATCGGAGATGAGAAGCCAGCCTCCTAAAAGTTTTGACACAGCCTCAGAAATGCGCGGGCGGCACACGGGGGGATTTGGGGACGAGCGCTGCGGCGCGAGCAGCAGCTGCGAGGTTGTCGGTCGTCACAGGACAGCCAGGCCAAAGAACGCGATGTCACTTCCGGGGTGACTTCCCTCGACCGCGGTCTGGGCAGCTGCGGTCACTGCAAGGTACAATAGACGCCGTCCCATCATGATTGCTGCCCGTCGTCGTCGGACTGAGGCGGTGGTTTTACTCCGCACTTTTTAAGTAGTGTGGCCAGAGCTGGCAGATTTAGGAGACCTATGTAATCTACTAGTATACACCACGAGAGCATGTTCGAACACACATTCTAGTCCGGAATAGAGTTACCGAAAATCCAATACGTTTGAGGGACCAATAAGCTAACTACCGTCGGCAATTTGAATAAATAACGCGAACGCGGGCGCGCGTCGGAGCAGTGGCCTCATTTAGAGGCCTCATTCTATGGCCTCATGTGGTGGCTAGGTGGCCTAGCTCCAAGCTGAGATCGACGTTTCGAGAAGAGACACCACCGGCGGGCGCTTAGGTAGCATGTGAATCAACAACTAAATTACGCCGGCCGGAAGGCCGGCCGGTCCCAGGACGTCTCGTCCGACACCGCGTGGTGGTAGTACACGCAGCCGCGAAGGGCGTCCCAGAGCCGGCGCCAGCCCGGCGGTAATGGCGGCAGGGACGCGACGGCCGGCGCGCGTTGTGTAGGCCGGGCCCAGGTCACGCCCGACCCGTCCTCGCCGTGGTAGTACGTCCGCCCGGATGCCGCGTCGTGCGTGGCGCACCAGCCCTCGGGCAGCTCGTGCGACGGCACCACTACCGCCGGGGGCTGCGCCCGGCGCCCGGCGTGCACGTCCACGAAGGAGCAGCCCTTCTCCGGCCCATCTTCTTTGGCCCACCGGACCTGCACGAGCTCGCCGCCGTCCACCCTCAAGGCCTGGCCCGTCATGGCCTCCTTGGCGAACTCCGCCGCGCTCCGCGACGAGTAGGCCACGGTGCACTTGTGGCCCCGCACGCTGTCCAACACGACGCGCGTCTCCACGACCTCCCCGAAGGCCCCGAAGCAGCGGCGCACCGAGGCGTCCAGGTCGCCCGCTATGGACTTGGTCCCCGCCCCCGTAGTCCCGCCGCAAAGCTCGCTCCGCTTCTTCGCCGGGGCTCTTAATCCGGTCACGAAGAGCGCCGTGAGCCTTAGGGAATTGGCGCCCTTCTCCTTCTTGCCGTGGTGGCGCTCCCAGTGCGACGTGTGCAACGATCTTTTTCGCCCGAAGATGTCGTAGTCCTCATTTAATACTTCTAAATCTTCATCATCTCTAGGTCTTGGTATCTCGTGGCGGTGCGTGCACGCGGGCCCGTCCGGACATCTCCCTGTGGCAAAATCTAAGCAAAAGAGCTTAGCGCCCTCGTCGCTGCCTTCGGTGGCGCCACAGTCCTGGAGGGGCCGGCACCGCGTGCTCGACCGCTTCCGGTGGGCCGGTCTTGAAATTTCCGCGCGCTCGGGGCCGCCCCTCGATTCCGAGCCGTACTGGTCCCGAATCTCCCGGAGCGTAGTCGCGTCGAGGCCCATGGCGTGCAAGGACTTGTCGTCCTCCTTCCGCAGCGCCGCGTCCTCGTACTCCTCCACCTGGACCCGGGCGCGCTTCAGTGGTCTGGCGGACACGCGCGAGCCGCCGTACCCGTGGTTCGCGGGGAGCGGCTCGCCGCCCTCCTCGGACTCCTTCTGCAGCCGGGCGTAGGACTTGGGGCGGTTCATCTGTGATGGCGTTTTGCTGAGCAGTGTGTTGTTTTGGAATCAACTAGGAAGGGTACCGCCAGCACCACCGCTGCTCTAACAAACAATTATAGCACGCCGTCCATGCGGCCTCAAAAAGTTGTAAAAACGCGCTTTTCGCACGGGTTTTGCCACGCTGTTTAACGGGTTTTGCGCGGTCCGTACTAGTTGGGCTAGTCACAATGAGCACTCTCACACACACCTGCCCACGGGGTTTGGCCGAGGCGGTTCTACTCCTCGGACGGAGGTATGCTATGATGAAAGACGCGGCCCGCGCCCGCCGCTGATGATCACGAGCGAGGTCTCCCCCGCGCGCCCCCGCCGCGAGTTTAAGCCAGTAACCCCTTACTCACTGCGCCGGCTCCGGCTCCGGCGGCGCCGGCTCGTGGGACCAGTCCCGGAGCCCGCTCTCCAATAAACGGATGTCCATGTCCCCGGCGAGCTTCCGCTGCAGCTTGGCGTAGGCCGCGTTCTCCGCCTCCAGTTCCGCTTGCGTGAACTCGAAGCCCGCCTCGGCCGGCGTCTCCGCGACCTCCTCGCCCTCCTCCGCCGGCACCGCGCTCTCTTGGTCCTCGGCCTGCTGCGCCATGCGCGCCTGCGTCTTTTCATCATACGCAATCTCCTGTTGGATGAACGTTCTAAAATTCTCGATGTCATTGCCTTTCGGAGCCCACAACGGCCTGGGCACGTCGAAGACGTGCAAATTCCCTTGTTCATCACCTAACGCCAAGAGCTGGTCCGAGTCGCCCGGGAGCAACGCCGCCTGGAACCGCATGGACGTGATGGCCGACGACGCCACGCGGAACGACCCGACCGGCTTTTCGGGATCGTCGCACAAGTCCCACACATCTAATCCACCATCATTCCTGCCGCAGAAGACCACGCCAGCTCTGGTCGGCGACCAGCACGCGCAGGACAAGCGCGCAGAAGCCTTGGGCGACTTGAACGCCGGCTCGTTCTTCCCAAACAACCAAATGTGGAAGTGCCGCTCCGCGACCGTGAGTACGTGGTCCCGCATTAACCCGCACTGCTCCAGCGCCAGCGCGGGCCGCGGGTGGTCCGGCTTGGCCCACTGCACGTATTGCGGAGCCTCGTCCTCGCCACCAGAAGCCAGCCAGTCGCCCTCCAACAACTCGCCGTCCTCGGAGCAGGCCAGGAACTTCCCACCGTGGTCCACTACTGTATCGGGCGTGTCCTCCTCCTCACTGACAATGGGCTCATCGCCCACGCCGACGAAGTCGCTCACCAGATGCACCAAGGACAGCTCCCCCACGCCCTCTCCAACCCGTGTCAAATGGCACTTCCAGAGCGGCTGCCACGGAATAATTTTGACGCGCCCGTCAATAGAATCGGTGGAGCCCCGCTGCCGCCGGCCGACCTTCGGGTGTTTTCCTTTGGCGATAGCTTCGTACCGCACATCCCAGAACAGCAGGTGGCCGTCGAAGCTGATGGAAACGAACTGGGAGCTGTGCTCGCCCCGATATTCCTCTCCTAATAGTTTGCCCTTGTAGTCGATCTGGCGGTCTCTCGGTAACCACGTGATGCCCGTCACACTTCGTTTGTGGCACGCGTCCACTTTATGATCACCTAGTGAAGCCAGCATAGAGTATGATAACGGCTTCTGGGCATCTCCATCAAATAACGCGGCGTCCTCGTCCTCTGGAGTAGCTTCGCCGGCCAATTTGCGCTTCGCCCGCGCCCGCTTCGCATCCAACGCCTGCGTCGCATCTAGTGTATCCCACACCAAAATCTGGCCGTTTTCCAAGCCGCCCGCGATCAAGTGCGGCCGCTCTTCACTAATGGCAAAGGCCTGGACCTCGTACGGCGCCTCCAGCACTAAGAGAGCATTGATCAAGTCCGCAAGGTCCCACAAGAGCACGTGCGAACTCTCCGAGACGCCGGACATCGGTAGTCTTTCTTCAAACGTCTCGTTTTTTCTAGGAGCGGTCACAACAACACCCTTGCGCGACGGGTGCCACTGTAAGCTATGTAAGTGCTTTCCTTTCGAGTAGCGAATATCATTAAACGTCCGCAGCTCCGTCAGTTCGCCGAGCATGCCCTTGGAGGCCTCTGGGTCCGGCGCTCCACTACCCGTCCCTTTGAACAGATTGCCGAAGACGTCCACGGTTTCATTTTGTTCTAACGCGGTGACCATCGTAGCATTGGTCTTCCGCAGGAACTTGGCGAGGTGCGCGTAGGCCCGGTCCCGTTCATCCGCAGCTTTCCGCGCTTCCAATTGGACGTCGGTCATGCAAGAAGTATCAATTTCTTCCTTCTTGCCCGCCTTGGACGCTTGGCGTTCGCGCTTGGATTCCTTGGGTGGGGGTACTAATGTCCCGGCTTCGCCCACAGAAGCATACTGTGTAGAAGCTTGAATGGGCCGCGTCCACGTCTGGGAGTCGTGGTCCACTTTTAAGCGCACCGCCTGTACGCCCACGGAGGCCTCCCTTCTTTCTAAAGCGAAGTCCGGGTTTTTGGTACTACGACTCTCGGTGAACATTTCGTTGTCCGCCTGCAAATCGGCGAAGACCCGCGGCTCGCCAAGGCTCTCCGCCGGTCTTGATAATTCAAAGGCCATCAACGGTCGTTCTCGTTGGACTTCCAAGGCTGCGACTTCACTAAATGTGGCTTCTTTCGTGGTACTGATATACTCTTTAGCGATAATAGGACTGTCGTCGTATAAAGCGGTGGCGGCTTTTTTGGCCTCCTCTTCAACACGTAAGCGCTCGGCGTCGATGGCTTCCTGTAAAGCCTTGGCCTCGTTCTCCGCAGCATTGATCAAGTTCATCTCCCGCTCCTGGGCTTCCGCCGTCAAGCAGACCCTCCAGAAGTCGCCGTACGTTTGTTCGCGATCCACGATGACCATGATGTGCGGCGACGGATCCACCGTGAGATCCTTGTTGAAGGGGTGGAAGTCGCTCATCCAGCCCACCGCGACGATTTCTTCGAGCGTCGCGTGCCGGTCGATGAGCGCCCAATCGACAAAATTCTCGGCCAGGAAGCCGCCCTCATTGTCTTTGAGTAGTTTGTACTTCGCCAAATTCTTGTTCTGGATGAAGGCGTTGATGGTGCCCTCGGGTAAATCGGGCATGGTGCTTGCTTTGGCTCTTATGGGTGGCAGCGCTCGTTTGTCTCAGGGCTTGCCCTGCAACTGGTGTTGGCCCCTTGGCCGCTGGTTTCTTTTGTACAGTACGGTACTGTACTCGTGGCGCGGCGACGGGCGGGGAGCAGCTCCTCGGGCTGCGGCGCGGGCGCTGGACTTCCTTTGTTTGCTAAACTTAAGTTTGCCTTTTTGTGGGCGCCGCGCCACCCGTCTAGGGGTGCCCGCGCGAACGCGGGGCGCCTAGAAGGGTGGCGGCACTGTCCTTTGCTCAACCGGAACCCGCACCCACCTGCAGAGCGCGAGTCAAAAAGACCATCGAGGCTCTGCCGCTCTGCGTGTTCAAGCTGCAGGATGCGGCAATTCCTGCTCTCGACATGTACCTTCATTCAATCATTACACTTGCGGGGGGCAGCCCACCAACCAAAGTCTTGTCTTGGCAAAGTTGACTCTTTGATGGGCTTCTCGATTCGGGAGGCCGTGCTTTGTACTTCGTTCTATTTCTTCCTCGTTTTCGTTGGGGTCCTCTGGCGCCAACGCACAGTTTTAAACCAGTTGGCCAGCGCCACTGCCGACCAGTTGGTCCGCTGGGTCGTCGATGTCGGCAACGCGGTCGCGGGCCTTCCCGTAGAGGACGACGCGACGCTGGGCGTCATGTTCGCGCGCGAGGCCACTACAGTGACGTCCGAGATCACGCGTATATGACCCAACTACAGTCGGAATACGGAATACTCCCGCAGCTAGACGTCCCGCTCTCCGAGCTCGACTCGGACTCGGACTCATAGTTTAGGCGGCGGCGCATATGTTGTTAATTATAGTATATGAAAACCGCCGTTAGTGCGCCCCCAGGATCATGCGCAGCCGCTTCTTGGGCTCACTACGGGCCACGGGCGCGCCCGCCTTGTCCACGAAGATGCGCGTGGACCGCGCCTCGGCGATGATCTTGTCGAAGGCCCACGCGAAGGCGTCCCGCGTCCGGACGTCCCCCAGGACCTCCACGTCGATGGTTTTGGAGCCGGAACAGAAGAGCGACAGGCAGTGGTCCGGCGCCGCGGCCCGCGCCGCGTACTTCTTAAAGGCCGCCGAGATCTTCCCTACTCGGACGTAGCGCAGATCGTACAACCCGCAGCCCTTGGTCAGGTCGTACTTCAACGACAAGCCGCGCACCTCCTCCTCCTCCTCCGTTTTTTTCTTCTTCCGGACCTTGGAGTTGGCCTGCTGCTTCAGCGCGTCCCGGACGCGCCAGAAGAGCATGGTCTCGTTGAGGTAGATTATTGTCTCATACGGTGCTTTTCGCGAGCCGTGCTTCTTCACACCCACGCCTTGGGACAGGAGCCGCTTGAGCATCTGCAATTTGAGATCTTCGGGCAATTCCCCTTGCCGATCCAACTGCAACACACAAGACAATGGCGTGACGTCGTCATTCGTAAGGGGTCTAGAGAACCGCAGCGTCACGGGCCACTTGGCCGACCGTAGGCGATGCATCACTTGGTCATGGGCCAAACTACTCACAGGATACGACTGCACCACGAGTAACACCGAGTCCGGCATGAGTTGATCCCGACCCCGCTTCATGGCCATATCTTTCCTAACCGAATGGACGAACGTCAGTTCCGAACACGCGTGTCTTTTAAACACGACCGGCAGCGACGGCCCGTCGGCCTCGGAGAACTTTATTTCGTACTGCTCCGTGGCGCCCACTTGAACAATACGCTCCCCTTCCTCCACGACAAACGGCGCCCCGGCGGACGCGTGCTCCACCTCGCCGTCGGCTCGCGCGAAGATCTCCTGGGCGTGCTTCATGACCTTGACGTTCTCGTCGTTGAACGCGTACGCCCGTTTCGAGCGCCACATGCGCTGCGTGTATCTCGCTGCGAGGCGTAGGCGGCCCTCCGTGCGCTTGTTGCGCGCGGCGCCCAATGTGCGATCCACCCGATCCCTAATTCGTCGCTCAGCAGCGTCCGCCAGGACTTCCCGAACGCCCGCCGCCGTCCCCGACAAGTGGTGCCAGAACTTGGCTATGCGTTTCTGCTTACTAATACAAACCCGCCCGAAACGTTGGAGCCGACTAATGGCCTCCTGGCCCGCGCCGCACGCCGGTACGGAAGTGATCTCCTTCGTCTTGCGAGAAATGCACGGCCCCCCGCCGTGCACCATGCGCCAGTAGGTCCAGAGGTCGTAGTTCACCGCCCTATAATGTTTTCCTATTGTGGCCTCCTCCTTGTCCTGGGGGTCCTCCTTCGTGTCCTCATCAAAGACGCCGTACTTGCCAATCGCCGCACTCCGGGCGTCGAACTCCACTAAAGCTTCCCGTCGGATGGGCGGTAATACAGTAGTGGCCCGCTGCTCGAGCTCCGCCGCGTGCTTGCGTCGTTCATCCAGGGTCATGGCGTGCACGAGGTCCACTCGCGTGCGCTCGGACGTTTTTAAGAGTCTCTCATTAGTAATGGGCCCCGGCGGCTCGTACCGCCGCGCGGCCCTCCCTAAAATAAACTTGCGCCACCGCTTGAGCCAGAACTCGTCGACCATGTGCCAGCAGCTCCCACTTACTTGCGCCGTCGAGTCCAGCATTTTCGACACGCGGCCGTCCTCCTCGATGTGTACGCGCGCCGCATCGATCTCCAGGAACGCTAAGAGCCGCGGCGAGAACATGCCTCTCGCTCCTAAAGACGCGTGGACTCGACACGCATACCGACATAAAGCTTTGCCTCGATGGGAGTAGTCGCCCAAACCGACTTTATACGTTAGGTCGGGCGCCGGGAAGCCCGGGACCACTAATAGCTCCTTCTGGAGCCGCGCGTGTAACTCTTTGAATTCGGAAAACCGCCTTCGGACGAAGTGCTGCCGTCCGCAGTACGACACTTTACACACGTACTGCTGGTGCGGTAAAGCGTCGCCTGGATCTTGACATAAGACGTAGTCGTCGTAGACCACATGGAGTAGAGCTCCGGCCCGTACCCTCGAATTGGTCGGGACGCCTGCACAGTGGACTGGCCGCAGTATTTGGAGCATGTCGGTGGGCGCGCCCGTAAAAAGGTGGGGCTCCTCGTCCAGTAACTTTCGCAGGTCCTGCGCCCTTTTGACCTTGACGGTCTTCGTGGCCAGGTGGTACGCGATCAGGGCGTACTTGTGCGGTAGTATGGGCTTGTCTCGTCGGTTCAGAGAACTTTGGGCCACTAAATTGAGGCAGTTGCTCCGGAGCGCGTCGCGCATGTCCCAGGGGAGCGCGGTCTGCTTCAGGCCCAGGCCCTTCAGCGGGTCCTCGTACAGAGCCATCGTGACAGGATCCTTCAGACAACCCGGGTCGTCGTCCTCTTCTCCTATGACGATGCGTTTCAATGAAGCGTAGAGGTAGGAGGCCATGGTCTCTTTGCGGCGTACGAGCCGCACCGGCTCGCGCGCCGCGCCCGCGGGCCTCCGGCGCTCGGCTGCGTGCTCCGCGGCCCGGCGCCGGCAGCGTCGAGTGGGTGGGCTGCGGACGGTTTCGCAGCCACCGGCGCCTCGAGTGGGGGCCTCTCCGCGTCCAAGCGGTAAACTGAGAGCGCTGCGGAGGACCCGAGGCCTATCGGTCGGCTCGGGAGGCCGTGAGAGCTAAAATAGGCTGTATAAAAATGGGCAAAACCCGATAATAAATAAAAGGAACCCGCAGCCCTCGCGGAGGCGTGGACCGCCGGCGCCCGCGCGGGAGAGCCCTCCGGCGAGGTTTAAATTCAAAGAGAAACCGGGGGAACGGGGCCGATGGAGCTGCTCTCTCCGAGTGGCAGCATCGCATCCGGGACCGCTGCCGCACGCAGGAGCCCAGCCCCGCAGCGCTCGCACCCAAAACACCCACAGCACGTGCACGTGCGATCCGGTGCCATGGCCCACTCCCGGGGCTACCTGCAGCTGCTGAGCGCGCCGGCGCTGGCGGACCACAAGCTCCTGCAGGGCGGGTCCGAGATGCACCACTACGCGCGCAGCCATCTACCCGTTCGTCATCTGAGCCGAAGCAAGAAGGCCTTCCTCGGCAGCGGGTCCGCGATCTCGCGGACCCGGCGGCGGCTCTCGGAGCCGTGCCGGTCGCCGCTCTACCCCAACGAGGCCTCTCTGGAATTCGTGGACGTGCCCGTGGCCTACGACGTCCGGGGCTGCTTCGACTTCTTCTCCGCCAGCGAACTCCAGCGGCCGCAGAGCGCGTGGGCCCGGTCGTCCGGGCGGTCGAGCCGCCTGGACCCAAATGGTACGCACTACAACTCGCGGCAGCCGGACAAGGACGGGTACGACGGCCACCACCTGGGCCCGGGCTCCTACACGACACCATTAGCCAAGTCCGGTTCTTTAGTCATCAGCCCCATGAGGACGATGTCCTCCGTCTCTAGACATCTCTAAGTCAGGTTATTATGTTCAGGGGGGCGCCTCTGCGATCTGGAATCCAGATTCCAGATCGCTCCGGCGCGGGGGGACTTGGGGGGTGAATTCGGTGTCCGGCACGGCGCCGGACACTACCTAGGCCAGCTCGTCGGACTTGGACACCTTCTCGTCGTCCTCGTCGTTGTGCGCGAGCATGCCGTGCATGCTGTAATCCAGGCCCGTCTTGACCGCTTCGCGATCCGGCACGATATCCGTGACGGCCATCATGCCCTTGATCATGCCGTAGGCCATGACGAAGGAGTACACCGCGCATAAGAGAGCCGCCGCCAACTGCTTCTTGAACTGGTTCCAGTCGCCCGTGATGCCGTTCACGTCGTGTTCCGCAAGGACGCCCACGAGACAGGTGCCCAAAAAGCCGCCCATGCCGTGCACGCCCCACACGTCCAGGGCGTCGTCCAAGCCGAGCTTGGTGCAGAGGGCCGTGCACGCGTAGCACACGACGGCGCTCAGCGTGCCGATCACGACGGCCGCCCAGGGCTTGACGAAGCCCGCCGCCGGCGTGATCGTGGCCAGGCCGGCGATGGCGCCGACGCACACTCCTACGAGAGAGGGCTTGCCCTCCAGCTTCCACTCGATGCACATCCACACTAAAAGAGCCACGGACGCGGAGATCTCCGTGTTAATTAAAGCATACGCGGCGACCTCGTCGGCGCCCAGGGCGGAGCCCCCATTGAAGCCGAACCAGCCGAACCACAATAAGGCCGTGCCTAAAGCGACGTACGGCACGTTGTGCGGCGTCTTGTCCACTTTAGCGCCCTCCAACTTCTCGCGCGACGGTAAGGCGACAACGGTCGCTAAGGCCGAGAAACCCGCCGTGACATGAACCACTAAACCGCCGGCGAAGTCCACGACCCCCCAGGTCATGAGCCAGCCGTTGGGGCCCCAGACCCAGTGGCACCAGGGGAAGTAGACGAAGTGGATCCACAGCACGACGAACACCAGAAAGGGCCCGAACTTGATGCGCTCGGCGAAGGCGCCCGTCATGAGCGCGGGCGTAATCACGGCGAACATGCCCTGGTACGCGCAGAAGACGAGCCCAGGGATGCCCTCCACATACGCCTCGCCCATCTTGCCTCTCCCTTCGTGCGGTAACGGCTGGCCGGTCACGCGGTTGAGCATGGCGAAATCTCTCGGATCGCCGATGACGCGCCCGCTGCCGCCGAAGCAGAGCGAGAAGCCCCAGACGACCCAGATGAGCGTGATGATGCCCATGCACACATAGTTCTGGATGATGATGGACAGCACGTGGTTCCGCCGCACCAGCCCGCCGTAGAAGAAGGCCAGGCCCGGCGTCATGAAGTTGACGAGCGCGCAGGACATCAAGATCCACGCCGTGTGGCCCGCATCGATCTCGCCGGTGCCCATGGTGGTGTCCTAGGTGTTCTAGGTGTTCTAGGCGTAGAAAGGGGCAGCCTCGCTGTCCTTTATAGCCTGAGTAATTGCCGGCTGGTGAGATGAATAGCGGCGAGAAGCTCTAGTAGCTGCAACGTGCACCCTAGTAGCTTTTTTAACGCGAGGCCGCAGGCGGGCGGTCCGGGTGCGCCCGCGACCCTTGCGGCCCGCCGGTGGCGTGGACACGACTGAAGTTAGTGCGGGCTAGTGCCAGCATCCCGTATCCCGCACTGGCACGGCTGTGGCGCATGGTGCATTTGGCAGCGTGTGCTTCGAGGAGTACCTTCGCGATACACGCGAGAGCCTTGCGGAAGGCCATCGATCGGAATTGCTCGGGAGGCAGCTCGACGCTCGAGCCCCGGCCCCTCAGACTCGCGACACAGTCGGGCAGCCTTGCTCCGGCCGCGCGCCGGCGACCCTCGAGCGGTGCGGTGATCCAGGAGCGGCGCGCAGCATCCGCGCGCCGGGCGACCTTCGGGCGGTGCCGATTCCAGGCGCGACGCCCGGCAGGCATGGGCGCCGGCGCCTCCTCCGGCTCGGAGGGCGCGCGGCTGAGCAGGGCCAACGCCGACTTCCGGCGGCGCGAACGCGAGGCGCACCGGCGCATGATGCATCCCAAGAAGTACGACACCTACACGGAGCCCGAGTACCGGCGGCCGCCGGCGTCGCCGCCGCCGCAGATCTCGCCCAAGGTCGCGCCGTCGCCGGAGCCCGCGGCGCCGGAACCGGCGGCGCCGACCGCGCCGCCCGGGATGGTCGTGATCGCGCTGCAAGTACCGCCGGGCTGCCAGCCGGGGCAGGTCATTGCCGCCCAGTACAACGGGCAGACGCTCCAGGTGGCGTGTCCACCGGGCGTCCCTGAAGGGGGCACGTTCCAGGTACAAGTGCCGGCTACACCCGTGGCCCAGGCCGTTGTGTAGTTTCGCGGCTTGCGATAAATTGTCTAGTAGGAACCTTACCGGGGGAAGGCGGGGGGGCCTACTCGTCGGCGGGCGCCTCCTCTTCGGCGGCGTCCTCGTCCGCCACCTCGGTCACGACGACGGGGTCCGGCGGCGGCGGCGGCGGCGAGGTGGCCGGGGCCACGCGCCACTGCAGCACGCAGCCGTCGTACGCGCCGGCCGACGCGGCCGCGGACTCGGTGTAGACGATGGCCGCGGCGGGCCCGCCGTGGCCGCGCGCCGCGGGGGACGCGGCCGCGGCCGGGGAGACGCAGGGCCAGGCCCGCGCGGAGAGCAGGCCGGCGTGCGTCGCCGAGACCAGTGTGCCGGCCCGCACCCCGCAGGCGACGGGCGGGTCCTCGGAATCGGACAGCCCGGCCACCAGCCCGCCGACGGGACACCGCTGCGAGGCCCACTCCTTCGGTACTAATGGTGTTTCATCACCCGAAGCCGCCTTGCACGCGAGGAGCTTGTTCGAGGTGCACACGGCGCGAAGGGTCGACGAATCGCTGGAGAAGTCCAGCGTGCGGAGGGGCGCTTCGTGCTTGTCGAAGACGGCGAACAGCTCGTAGGGGGTCCCGCCGTTCACGCCGTGGAGGTAGATGACGTGGTCCGCGCACCCGAGCGCCAAAGTTTGGCCGTCCGGCGAGTAGGCCGCGCAGCTGATCCAGGCCTTGGCGTTGTGGCCCTCGTTGATCTTGGCGAGCGAAACGCCGCCCAGGTCGTCCGGCACTATGTCCAGGATATAGAACTTCCCGTCCACGTCTAACGAAGGCGCGCCGGAGCCGACGCCGACGGCTAAATGCGTAGACTCACCGGGCGCGAAAGCGCATGCGCTCGAAGGGAAGCCCGCCAAGTCGAAGGACGCCCGCAACTTTCTTGTGGATGAGGACCACAAGCGCACGAAGCCTCCGGCGCCCGTCGTACAGAGAGTGCCGTCCTTTTCGTCCAGGCCGCACTGGCCGCGCCCGTCGCCCTCTAGTAAAGTGGTCGCGCAGCCGGAGTCGGCCACGAGTTCCACCAAGCACCCGTTGCTGACGCACGCGAGTTTTGAGAAAGAAAGATCGACTGCCAACGACGATAGACCGCGCGTGCCGACGAAATAGGAACGCAGGCATTCCAGGGACTCGGACCAGACCTTGACCCAGCCGTCGTTGCCGCCGGAAATGCCCTTTCCTTGGGAACTGCAAATGCACGTGACCCCGCCGGCGTGGGCGACTTCGCTCGTTTCTGAAATCCGCACCACTTCCCTTGCTGTGCTCGCCCAGAGCTCCAGGGCCCCGGCCGGGGTCCCCGCTAAGAATGAAGACCCCACAGCACTACCCGCGGTGTACGCCGCGAACTTCGACACCTGCGTCTTTCGTTGCGAGACGTTCCGTCCTCTCACGGCGCAGAACAGTAGATCGGGCGCGTCCGTGTCGCCCACGCCGCCCACACACAAGTCGGCGGGGCCGCCCCAGCACAGGAACCCGCAAGTCGTCAGCGGGACGGGCGACATTGCACAGGCGACGCCGTCCTCCCATCTGCCCGAGAGCGAGGTCCACGTCGCAACGCTGAGGAGGCCCCGGAGCCCCACGCCGACGCCGGCGATCTGTGCACCGTCGTCCGAGAAGGTGAGGTGCGAGATGGCCTTCAAGGATGAGGGGAGCGAGCCGCAGTGCGCCCCGGTCTCCGTGTCGAAGACTTGAAGCGTGTGCCCCCCCTCGCTCACACAACCGTAGGCCCCGTCCCTCGAACACGCAAAGGCCGACAACAAAGATTGGGCGGAGAAGAACTGCATGGCGTGGCGCGTCTTGTCGTAGACGACGCCCTTCGCGCCGACGGCCATGACGACGTCGCCACTGCGCGAGTAGCCCACCCTATGGGGTTGGGGCGGCACGCCGTAGCAGAAGGTCAAGGCCGGTGCTAAAGTTGGTGCAATCAATGAAGGTGCGTCGGCTCTTGTAGGGTCGTCGTTCTCACAAGCTTCGGGCGCCGCCGGCACCTCCACTTGCGTATGGAGCGGGAGGGTCCCCTTGGACGTGGCATGGGTCCCGTTCACATTACGCTTCCACTGGAAGAGGCACCGGTCGGACCCGACGGACGCGAGGTAGTCCCCGGAAGGCGTGAACCGACACATCGAGACCTGGCCGCCGTGGCCCTTGAAGGTCTTGGCCGGGGCGCCCTTCGCCGTCGGCCACCGGTACAACGCCACGAGTCCCGACTCGTCGGCCGTCGCGAGTAATGTAGCATCGGAGCTCCGGGCACACGCGGTGATATCCGTCGAAGTAGAATGCAACGGGTACGCGCCTAGCACGGGCCACCCCAGGGTCGCCGTCCACTCCTTGCACTCCGTGTCTAGCGGTAAGCCCTTGACCTCCCCGTTGAGGGCGTGGTGGCACCGCATCTCGAAGGAAGGCCCCTGGCTCGTGGACATGATCCTTAGGGAATCCATGGAGTAGTCCAACGTGCGCGGAATTTCGGCATGGGCGGCACACACGCACTTGAGCGAATACTGCTGCATGATGTCGTAAATGTAAATGTTCGAGTCGGCGCTCGCGGCGGCCATGCACGCGCCGTCCGGCGAAAAGGAGATGCACGTGATCGCATCTTTCGCATCCTTCAAGGTGCAGGCGATCTCCAGCTCGGGCTTGAGCATGCTTATGATGAGCACAGTGCCCGCTTTTTGGTCCTCCGAACCTTCGACGCCTAAGCCCACTCCAACTTCGTGGCCGTTCGGCAGGAAGCCCAATGCTCGCGAAGCTGAACCGACGTCCAGCTTCCGGAGCTGTTTGTGGTGCGCCAGGGACCAGGTCCGTAAGTAGCCGTCGTCGCCGACACTCGCGACCTCCGGCAGAATGGGGTGGCAGGCCACCGCCTTCAGTTCTCCAGAGCAGTGGCCAGACACCAGCGCCCCTTTGTTTAAATCGGACTCGTCGTTCGTCGCGAATTCATAAAGCTCCGAGCCGCGCGTGCCCACCAACACCTTCCGGCGGTCGCGGTTCAGACACGCCGAGACGACCGCGCCGTCGACCGAACCGTACGCCTGCTTCCTCGCGTCGAATTCTAATTTGAGCTCCAGGTCGTAGGAATAGAGCTTGACCTTGCCGTCGTGGCCGCCCGTCACTAATACTACAGAGTCTAAGTCGGCCTCGCCCTCTTGAAGTGAAGTGGACCACATGGTGGTGACCGGTCCCACGTGCGCTTCTGTTTGTGCACCAAGGGTGTGGCCGTCCAGGTTATAGAGCGAGCCCGCCGCCGTGCCCACAATACACTTCTCCTCTTCATCATTCGCAATAAACGCACAACAGAAGACCGCTTGTCTTTGCACGGAGCCGAAGAGGCCCCTCTTTATGGATAGGGTGGACCCGTCCAAGGCCCCAACGCCGAAGGAGTTGGCCGCACCGTAGACTAGCGTGGAACCGTCCCTGCTGAAGGCGAGGTCTAACACTTTATCATTTCCGGTCTGGGCCGTGGCCACAAAACCACCTCCAATCCTAAACACGTGGACCGTGTGCTCGTCGTCCTGCGCGGCGCACGCGAGGAACGCGCCGTCCGGCGAGAACGCCAGGGCCGAACAGGCGCGCGACCCCTCGAGCAATTTCAACCCTTGGACGCCGCCGACGGCGTCCGTGGACCACACGAGGACGTTGCGACCGATTTCACCGGTAGCGCACCACGCGCCGTTCTGTGTCATCGCCAGCGCTGTGACGGTGTTTGAGTGCACCGCCAGTACTTTCTGCGTGCGTACCATTTTCTCGGCGACCGGCGTCTTGTCCAAAACTAGGCCGAGCGACGCGGCGGGGTAGACCACTTCCCCGGACGCAGCGTAGCGCGCGTTGCCGCGCATGGCCTGGCCGGAGTAGCCGTGGACCCACTCCAGCACCAGGTCGTCGACGGGCACGACCGGTTCGGAGGCCGTGGACCCCTCCATGACGGAATCTTTCCACGGCGCCGTGGGGTCTTTGCTCCTCGTGTCTTCGAGTTCTCGAAGCCATTCAGTGTCGTTCTGGCGAATGGCCTCGATGCGCTCGGAGGCCTCGTCGATCGTATCGAGTAAATTAGCATCATTTACGGCATCGTAGGGGGCATACCCCAATTCTTCCGCCTCTTCTTCTTCCGCAACAGCTTCGGCCTCCTTCTCGGGTTCCGCAACTTCCACCGTCCACGCCAGCAAGCACCCGTCCGTCGAGCCCGCAGAAACAAACTTATCTTCGCCAAAAAACGCGCACCCCGCAATACCGGGGCCGTGGCCACTTATTGTCACATACGAACTCTTTTCTAAACACGGGTAGGGCAAGACGTCGATGGTTCCAAACCGGTTGCCGACGGCGCACAGTGCACCGGACGCCGCGTAAGTTAAAGCATCGCCAAGCCCCGAGTGCGGTAATGAGCTAAGTACACCTTTATAGCAGTACGCTAACGGGCACGTATTCGTAGCCCAGTCCGCGTTGCGCCCCTTCCTATCCGGTAAGAGCGCGCCGTCCTCCGCGCTGATAAACGCGAGGTCCAAATCTACGGTGTCGACCCGGAGCAACGACCCGTCGGCCTTGAAATCGAGGGCCGTGACCGCCGCGGCGAAGGTACGCGTGCCCTTCGACTGAAAGTCCGCGCCGAAGAGATGGACCGTCGACCCGCAGGCTAATGCTAAAGTGTCGCCCGCCCACCGGCACGTCGCCACACCCGCCTGTTCCACGGGCTCGGCGGGCGCCTCGACCTCGACCTCGGGGGCCTCGGCCGGCGCCTCGACGGTCGCGGTTTCATCGCCCTCCTCAACTTGCTCCTCCACCGCCGGTGCCTCCGGAGAGGGCTCGGGCGGAGTTAAAACGCCGGTCTGCGTCATGGCGCCGTCCGCCACGCTGAAGACGCGGCCCGTGCCGTTGCCCAGGCCCACTAGTACCGACGCGCCGTCCGGCGACAGAGTACAACAAGTAGCACCCATCACAACCTCGCGCGCCGCGATCGTTTTATTTTCCAGATCAAAGACCACGACCGTGCCGTCCCTGCCAATGCCGTCCGCGTCGAGCGTGGCGACCATAGCCATCGAAGCACTAAAGTCCGTGACGCCACTCCCGGAGGGCCCGATCGCGATCGTGTTTAGTAACTCGCCGACGGGGGCGGGGTCCGCAGGACCGCCTTCCTCCTCTTCTTTCGGCTCTAATGCGCCCTCGCCCAGCGCCGATAATTCATAAAGTTCCCGCTCCGACGTGCCCACGAGGACTTTACTCCCGGACTTGTGTAAAGAAACGGTGGTCGCTTTCCCAACGATCGGAATAGTGGTCAGATCGAGCTCCATCACGAACTCCAACTCCTCGGCTTTGAAAATCTTGACTCTGTTACCTTCGCAGGTCGCTAGGAGAGGCACTTGCGTGGCGCCGCTCACGACACTTAAACACGCGATGGGGCTACCATGGACCCCGTCGACGCTCCGCAAAAAGTTGCGGCCGCGCCAGGTCACGAAGCTGCCGCTGGACGTGGTCGTTAACAAATCGCCGGACGGCAAGCAAGCGCAGCACGTGTAGGCATCGTCCGGGCCACCTAACCCGCTCCTAACGACGAACTTGCGCGGGTTGCTGGGCGCGGCGGTCCAGAAACGGACGCCTTGCTCTCCACAAGTGACGAACGTATTTTCTGAAGTCCAGCAGAGGCCTAAACAAGGTTCAGTGGTCGCGGTCGCGACGCGCGAGTGGTCCTCCAGATTCCAGACGCACACCCCGTTATTGGTGTCCACGGAGGCGAGCCGCGTGCCATCGCCCGAGAAGGCTAGTAAAGCGATGGCCCCGGTGTGCGCGGTCAACACGCCTTTTACTTGTCTCGTGGCCGCGTCCCAGACCACGATCTTGGCGTCGCCGCTCTGGCCCGTGGCGACGGTGGCCCCGTCCGCCGAGACGGCTAGACTTGTAACGGTGGCGTCGTGGGCTCGCATGAAGTGCTGAGCGACTTCCTCGCCACTCCTCCGCAGCACGGCGACCTCCGCCGCGTGGAAGGCCACGTCGTCGCCCACGGTGTAGGCCGCGCTGCCGCGGGCGCCGGGCGCGCCGAAGCCGAAAACCCAGTCTAATTGCAATGAAGCGTCCGGCCGTGCCGTGTTTATAACAGGTGCGTCCGGCGCGTCCTCGCCCTCGGGCACCTTCACCTTGGGCGTTAACGTGGCATATTTAGCGACGCACGGTGCGTCTTCCGTTAAACCAGGTCGCTCCTCAAACACACCCCGGGCCTTGTACCGTGCATAGTCCTCCGGGACCGGCACCGCCTGCAGCCCGAACCCGCTCTGTACGACCTCCTGCCCCGGTCCACAGTCGTCGTAGTGGTGGAGCCAGGAACTTAAGGTAGGATTGGAGAAGGCGTAGGCGCAGAAGTTGCTCCTAGAGATCGTCGACACGACATCGCGCAAAGGCTTGCCGTCTTCCGTGGGTTGCAGCTTCAGCGCCAGGCGGGCCAGGTCCTCGAACTCCTTTAACTGAGGTGGGGTCTGGCCACTAATCTTCCCTAAGCCAGTGACCGTGGACTTCAATAACAGGGTGACCTCGTCCAGCATGAGCTCCCCGCTCTCCGAGAAGTCGTACAAGTCAAAACAGAAGGTCAGCTTCCTTCGTAGAGGCATGCCGCTGCTCGCCGCGACCGTGGCTAGAAATTCGAGGGCGTCTATCAAATCGTTCTTGTCCGTGTCGTAGACTCGAAACAGGGCTCGGCATTTCTCTTCGTGGAGGTCGTCCTCGTCCTCGTGCAGCACCTTGAGGATGCGGCATAACGCGTCGGCGTCGAAACAAAACGAGTCCGAATGGAGCGCGTAATACTTCCACAGCCGCTCGACCTTCTCCGGTGCTAAATTCACGAAGTCCTGGGCTTCGTCACAGACTAAACCCTTGCCGAGCTGCTGGCCCATGGTCTACGCGCGTGTGTCTTCGCGGCGCTTGTGTAGCGTCTTGGGCTGCCTCAGCTAAACGCTGCCGCTGTCCCCGCGTGCGCTTCGAGACGCGCTTGCGAGCTGCTCGTGTGCTGCCTTAGACTGACGTCCTCTCGCCGGTGTCCTTCCGGCGCTTTACAGCTTTGGCTGGGCTGCAGGGCAGGGCGTTTCGTCCCTTCAACGCCGACCTGGTCCCAGAAATGAGGAAGGGCCCGGCGCGCGAGGCCTGGCCCACGCCCCCCCAGGGCTGGGCGCCTTCCTTTAAGCGTGGTACGAAGAAACTGGTACCCGTACTAGAAACGTACAGGCAAAGTATTAGCGGCCGAGGCAAGTGTTCAGGCCGGCCTGACCAGCCCCAACGCGACGCCACCGACGCGTTCGGACCGTCTCTCCTACCGCTGCTCCACGTTCAGCAGCCGGAGCCGTCGCGCGCAGGAGCGGCCACGGCACGAGGCGCTGGGGCAGCCCCCGCGCCGCGGACGCGCACGCGTTCCCATAGCATAGAGCGGCCGCCGCAGCACGCCATGGACGTCGACGTCGAGGGCGACGCCACCGACGGCGGCCTCAAAGGGTTACTCCAGGAAGATGACCAGGCGCTGTCCCTGAGCGCCTTCGAGACGCTCGAGAAGGAGTTCCAGGACGTCCTGGCTACACTGGCCGGGGACGAGTCCCTGGACGAATTTCGGAGCGAGTACGAGAAGGTGCACCGCGCGCTCGTGCGGTCCCACGACCACGAACGCAAATTGATTAAGAAAGTGAAGGCACTCAACGGGGAGATCGTGACCAACGCCTCCAAAGTCCACACGGCCCTGAAATTAAGTCAAGACGACCAGCAGACCATCACCACCCTGCGGCAGGAAGTGGAAAAGGCCTGGGCGTTGGTGGACACCGCCCAGGCCAAAGAAACCGCGGC
>Ga0302122_10000722_pt1 | contig 20565 bp, 19 predicted proteins | sample CB21_SCM_MG_FD_203115 | JGI IMG/M metagenome (GOLD analysis project Ga0302122, IMG submission 203115) | Marine microbial communities from Western Arctic Ocean, Canada - CB21_SCM | ecosystem: Environmental > Aquatic > Marine > Oceanic | place: Canada: Western Arctic Ocean | collected 2017-09-28
GAGGTTCTGGGGCGATCGCTATCTTCAGCATCGCCAGGCGTTGTTCTGCGCTCGCCGCAGGCACTGGCCGGTGCGGCGGCTGGCCCGCTGGCAACCACAGTACCTCGGCCCCGCCGAGTCGATCGCTAACCGCGGTGATGGTGTCCAGGTGCCCCAGGTGCACTGGATCAAAGGTGCCACCGTAAACGATCAGCGGAGCGTTGGGCGATTCAGACAAAGAGGCGATGCCGGGCCGGCTCAGGAGCGGATGCTGCCGTCACCGTAGACGATATATTTCTGAATGGTCAGTCCTTCAAGCCCAACCGGTCCGCGCACATGCAGTTTGTCGGTACTGATGCCGATTTCTGCACCCAGGCCATATTCAAAACCATCGGCAAACTGTGTTGACGCATTGACCATAACTGAGCTGGAATCAACCTCGCACACAAAACGCCGACTCTTGGGCAAGTTATCGGTCACGATGGCATCTGTGTGCCCGGAGCCGTAACGCGCGATATGGTCCATCGCCTCGTCCAGGGTATCGACAATGCGCACTGCCAGCACTGGAGCAAGAAATTCAGTCTGCCAGTCAACCTCACTCGCGGGGATACACTCGGGTGCCAAAGCGCGGGTACGTTCACAGCCCCGCAGTTCCACTCCGGCTTCTCGGTACCGGGGCAGGAGCTTTTCAAGCACAGCGGCCGCGATGCCAACGCCGAGCAGCAAAGTCTCCATAGCCCCACAGATGCCGTAGCGGCGACACTTGGCATTGAAGGCAATCTCTACTGCCTTCAAAAGATCGGCGTCATCATCAATAAAGACATGGCAGTTACCATCCAGGTGCTTAATCACTGGCACTTGCGATTCGGCACTGACCTTTTCGATCAGGCTCTTACCGCCACGAGGCACAATGACATCAATGTATTGTGGGCTGGCCAGCATGGCACTAACCACAGCGCGGTCAGCCGTTTGCAACACCTGAATCGCGCTTGTCGGCAAATCGGCATCGGCAAGCCCTTGAGACAGGCACTCGCCAATGGCGCGGTTCGAGTTCAACGCTTCTGAACCGCCACGTAAGATCGCTGCATTGCCTGATTTCAAACACAATCCAGCAGCATCAGCAGTCACATTGGGACGCGACTCGTAGATGATGCCAATCACCCCCAGAGGTACCCGCATACGCCCTACGGTAATGCCTGAAGGTTGTGTGCTCATCCCGCTGACCTCACCCACCGGATCTGGCAGACGGGCAATCTGGGCTAATCCTTGCGCCATGGCATCAATACGCACCGGGGTCAATTCAAGCCGATCCAGTAGCGCCCCTGACAACCCGGTTGACCGAGCCGCCTTGAGATCCGCAGCATTGGCCTCGCCAATGCGCTCGCGGGCGCTAAGAATCTGCTGGGCCATAGCTTCCAATGCCGAATTTTTTTGCCCCGTGCTGGCCCTTGCCACAAGTCGGGCCGCCGAACGGGCCGCCTCGCCCGACTCGTGCATCCAGTCGCTGATCTCGCCCGATACCATGGATATTTTATTCATCCTTTCAATGATTTATAGCGTAATTCGCATCAAGCGTATTTATACCACAAAGCAACAGCACGACTCGCTCCAGTTCGGCCCAGACACCTCCAGGCGCCTGACGTTGGCCTTTGAGTACCTGATCGGCAATCGCCAGACCATGCAGCACGCGTGCCCACTGGGCGGTGTCCAGTCGAGTCAAGGCGGCTGAGATACAGGACATCCGGCTACGCCATACCCGGTGTTGCTGGTATACCGACTGACGATTGGCCCCTGCCGCCAATTCGATGGCCATCTTGTATAGGGCGCGGGTCTCGCGCACCAGTGCCCAACTCACCAACACTGCTTCAGAGCCCTCCCGGCGTAAACCGTACAACATACGCAAGGCGTGCGGCGCATTACCCGCAAGCGCTGCATCGGCCAATGCAAAAACCGAAAAGCGTGCTTGGTCACTGACTAGAGTATCGAGCAGTGTTTCGTCGAGTTCCCGATCCGATCCAAGCAACAAAGGCAGTTTGCTGATCTCCTGCGCTGCGAACAACAGGTTTCCCTCTGAATAATAGGCAAGGCGCTCTATCGCCCCACGGGTCGCTTTAATGCCCTGCGCGCGCAGGCGCTGGTCGATCCAGCCCGGCAGTTGTGCCAGGGCCACCGCCCGCGCCTCGACCGCGATCCCATGCGATTCGAGCGCCTTGAACCACTTGCTGGATTGCGTGCTCTTGTCAACACGACCCAGAATCAATACCAGATGCGTACTGGGGTCGTTGTCGGCAAGAAAGTCGTTGAGCGTACGCACCCCCGCGTCCCCGGGCTTGCCACTAGGCAGACGAATTTCCAGTAAACGGGCACTGGCAAACAATGACAGGGATCGACTGGCACTGCTGATTTGCTGCCAGTCCAGATCCACTCCGGCGGTATAACGCAGTATCTCCTCCACCCCATGCTGGCGCGCCGCAGCACGAATAGCATCGGCACTTTCTTCAATCAGTAGTGGCTCGGTACCAAATAACAGGTAGACATTGTCCAGGCCCTTGCCAAGACGCCCAGCGAGGGAGGGTGGCGCTATGCGCAAAAAGATCTCCGGTCTGAGTTACGCCACTGAGAGTGCTCAGACTGGGACAACCAGACCCACCGCACGCGACTGGATGTTCAAGGCAGCACTGCTCAACCGGCGGATAATCCGGCCTACGATCTCGGTCTGCATAGAGGCCTTTAGTGCTTTTTCTTGCTCTTTCTTTTGCAGCAACTGGGTGCTCTCGTAAGTAAGATCACGACTGAATGACAGTTGGCTGTTAGCGACCAACACCTGACCGCTACGCTCGACAACACGGTAGATCACGTTGTACTGCAGGGTATAACCGGTCGCGATGCCGTTACTCCCGATAGCGTTGACCCAACGGCTGTATTCCACGGTCGCCAGATCAATAATCACCGTGGCGGCAGCTAAATCCTTAACTGGGCTAACGCCACTTTGGCGCAGACCCTGGCGCAGGTGGGTGACCAACTCTGGGTCCTGACCCGTAACCAATGGTGCCGACATAACAGAAGCCAGTTCAACCTGCCCACGCAGATGAAACCCGCATCCAGACAATACGGTCGCGAGAACAAGCAGAAATAGAGTTCGAATCATGATTTCAACAGATCGTGACAAACAAGTGCCCACACAAACATGGACCAACAGAACTGGTAATTATAACGACGCCCGAGGTCTCACGACGATGAGTAATCGACACTAGAGAACCTGCGCCAGTTTACCCCGCTTGCGCGGACCACGTGCATCGGGTGTCGCATAGACTTTACGAAGATCGGGCACTGCGTTGAATTTCTCCGTCATCCAAGCTTGTGCGGGTCCGTGTGGAATCGTATCGGGCTTATGCCAATACACCAGTGTCGGTCGCCGCAGAGATTTCTCACCGACGCCGTTGAGCGTATTGCCGGAAACCTCAGGCAAAAGCGCCTGCTGTTCGGCACTGGGTTCGAATGACTTTTTTTGTTTTTTGGGCATCGCGCTCAATCAGTAGATAACGACTTGGTGGGCGGGCTTTAACCAACCCAACCGTTCGGTCACAACAGCGATATGCTGAATCTTAGCGTTCCCGGCCTTGGGTGACTCACTCATGCATCTTGTCTGGTGCCAGTATGCCGCTGGTGTGATTTTGCGGCGCACATGGTTCCGTGCTTTGGTCATCAGTTCTGATCCAGATCGAACATTATCAACACAAACGGCATAAATCATCCTGATAGTACGGTGTAGACCCAGTGTCGCGCTACTATGATTCAGTGTCGTCACAACAAATACTCGGGCTGGTTTTGTAACTAGACTCTCGTCCACAGGCCGACCTACTGTGGAGAGCGATCATGCAGGACACCGCTATTAAAAACGACCGCCAAGCCATCGCAGGCTGGCTTGCCGAGTGCCCGGATACCACATCGGTGGCAAACTTTGTGCCCGGCCCTGGCATCCACAAGCTATCGCTTCGATTCGATATCACCCGCCTACGCGAGGCGCTGGATCAATGCCTGGCGCGACATGATTTCATGGGTGACATGCAGGCGCAGGGCTTCGCCGCCCTACCACTGACCCGCAACCCGGATACGCCCGACATCAGTGCCAACGATCTTTCCGGGCGCTACTGGCTGCGGCCTGACGACTCCTACCAGGAAGTGGCCCGGGAGGACCTGGTAGATGAAGCGTCGTTCGGTGAGTTTGATCCATTGTTTGCTGATACCTACTTTGAGCAGGTGCACGCCGCGTTGAGCGCACGTTTTACCGTTGGCCGTATGCGGGTGCTGTCAAAGGGGCTGTACAACTGCAACAGTTGGCACCGTGATCCCGAACCACGGATTCATATTCCGATCATCAGCAACCCGGGGGCATTGTTTGTCGTCAACCATCACGTGACCCACCTGCCTGCTGATGGCTCGGTCTACTTCACAGATACCCGGGGCTATCACACCGCCTTAAACGGTGGAGAACACCGGCGGATACATGTCGTCGCGGCGGTCGCAAAAAGCTATGAAACAGATCACTGAGATCTTCTGATCCCAACGACAGTTACGACTGCGCAGGCCACTTGGGGCAACGGCCTTACGCGATCATCACACCACGCGGTTGTGGATTCACATACCCCACCTGCTCAACAGTCCCTAAGGTTTCGGTCTGAATTTAGGTGGCCTTCTGATTGCCATGAACCCCAGCCTGATGACTGGGGCCTGTATGATCACCTGGAATACTAGAAACTGTCAGTCATCACGGTCTGGCACAACGGCATTTAGCACGATCACAACCACTGCGACCGGGGCCGGGCGGTCTGCACCGCATCTTAGGCCTTCGACAGTTTTCTGGCGCATCCGCTCATGAGCTCTGGCGTTTTTATGAAGGCGGCTATTTCACCGGCTGCGATAGCAATTTCAGGATCGCAAGCGCTGCTCCCATCGGTTAACCACAACACCAGACAATCCAGCCGCGACCAATGCCAGCAGGTAAGTGGCAAAACCGAACAGCGGTAACAAACTCCAGAGCACAAAATAAAACGCCAAAAACGCAATCTGCCCTTGCATCATGCCGCGCATCACCGCGAGCCCTCCCGCGCTGCCGTGCTCGCGGTGGGCCGCTGCGGCCAGCACGCCTGCCACAATCAATACGGTGCCAAGTAACCCAGACAACATTGGTCCAAGCATAGGGGCCAGAACAGTAATGACCAACACCAACGCAGTGGTTACCACCATGCGCGTCACCAATACGGTATTGGATGAGAAAGCGGGTAGCGGTGATCGGCTCGACGATCCGGTAAATCCCAGGCCCGCAATGATCGACCCCATGCTAAGCAAAAAAATCAGCGATGGATCCGGACTAAAAAGCGCCAGAAAAAAAACTATCACCAGATAACAGCCCTGGGCTGTTGCCTGACTGGCAACCCAGCCGCAACCGAAACTGACAGCCATGCGGTAACCGGCAGCCGTCGCAGCGATGGCCGGCATTGCGTACAGCGTTCCCAGCGCTGCCTGGATCGAGAAATCGGCCCCGTATTCAACAAATAGAAAAACCGAAATCGGCCCGGTTGTCACCGGCAAACCGGCCACCCAGCCTCCGGCAGCGGTACCCCAGCGACGCGATACCCATCCGGCTATCCCAACAATGAGCGGTGTAGCAAAAATCTTAAAAAGCAATAACATCATCGCGTGATCTGCAACTTAGAATCAAGTCCTACTGGCATCGGAATACTCGATCAGGCCAAGCGACCGATACCGTCTAAAGAGCCCCGTCGCACCAAGAATCATCGGACCGGGGTTTGATAACGTGAGCGTACGAGGTGGATCCGCCCGGTAATAGATCCAAAGTGGCCAGGACAGGCACTTACTTTCCATCAAAAACAAATAGCTGATTAAAAAATTATCGATATAGATAGCTTAGCGACGCCAAGGATAATTACCGATTTTGCCCAACGGACTAATGTACAGCACACTTCATGGCGCCAGCATGATCAACCAACTTATCCGCGATGCTGTCTTGCGGTTATGACAGCGGGATAGCTCAGATAACAATATTAACCAGCTTGCCCGGCACTACAATGATTTTGCGCACCGGCTTATCCCCGACGTGGCGCGCAACTTTGTCATCAGCCAGCGCCGCCTCACGGATAACCGCCTCGTCAGCATCCGGGGCAACTTCTACCTGGCTGCGCAGTTTGCCGTTGACCTGGACTACCAGCACCTGTGTTGCCAATGTCAGCGCACCTTTATCGACCTTGGGCCAGGGAGCATCCAGCAGCTCGCCGGGCATTTTCAGCTCCTGCCACAGCACATGGCTAAGATGCGGCGTAATTGGCGCCAGTACCCGAATCAGAATACCCAGCACCTCACGCATCACAGCTATACGCACCGGGTCTGAGCCTGGGTCAAAACGCTCAAGAGAGTTAAAACTTTCCATACACGCGGCAACCACGGTATTAAACTGTTGGCGCTCCATGTCGCGGTTAATTTTCTGCAGCGCCCCATGAAAAACCCGACGAAGAGACTGACTCTGCTCATCGAGAGGCTCAGCTGCGGCACTATCACCGCGCAACGTCTCACGGTGGCTATAAACCAGTGTCCAGATTCGGCGTAGAAAACGCTGCGACCCGGCGACCGCGTCGTCGTTCCATTCAAGCGATTGCTCGGGGGGCGAGGCAAACATGGTGAACAATCGCACCGTATCAGCCCCGTAACGGTCGATCAAGCCCTGTGGATCAACGCCATTGTTTTTGGACTTGGACATGGTCGTCCAGCCGGTCGGTGTCAGTGCAGCACCATCGGTTGAGCGTTTCGCATCTGTGGTTTTACCCTTGGCGTCTTTTTTGATCTCAACCTCATCGGGGCGCACCCAGACACGCCCCTGCTCGGTACTGTCATGATAGTAAGCTTCGGCCAGCACCATTCCCTGGCATAGCAGTTTGGTCACTGGCTCGTCACTGCTGACCAACTCCAGGTCGCGCATCAGCTTGTGCCAGAAACGAAAATACAAAAGATGCATCACGGCGTGCTCGATGCCGCCAATGTAATGATCAACTGGCAGCCAGTAATCCGCGCGCTTATCCAACATGGCCTGTGCGCCCGGGGTGCAGTAGCGGGCGTAGTACCAGCTGGATTCAACGAAGGTATCGAAAGTATCGGTCTCACGTTGTGCGTCGGCGCCGCACGTTGGACACGATGTCGCGCGCCAATCTGGGTCGGCCTTGATTGGTGACTGCACCCCCATGAAGGTGACATCTTCGGGCAACAGCACCGGCAGATCAGCATCTGGCACCGGCACTGCGCCACAACTATCGCAGTAGATCACCGGCACAGGGCAGCCCCAGTATCGCTGTCGCGAAACACCCCAGTCACGCAAGCGATAGTTCACTTGGCGCTCGCCAATACCCTGATCTTTCATATAACCGGCGATGCGCTCAAAAGCGCTTTGAAAATCCAGGCCACTGAAGTCCCCGGAGTTGACAGTGATGGTGTCGTCCTTGGCTGGCCACGATGCCGCAGAAACATCTATCACCTCGCCATTGGCCGGAGCCACTACCTGAATAATAGGCAGGCCGTAGCGGGTCGCAAAGGCGTGGTCGCGTTCATCGTGTGCCGGCACCGCCATAATCGCCCCGGTCCCGTATCCCATCAGCACGAAGTTGGCGACCCAGACCGGTATCTTCTCACCGCTTAAGGGGTTAATCGCGTCGATACCAAGCGGTACACCTTTTTTCTCGATGGACTCAAGTTCCACCTCGCTGACACCACCACTGGCACATTGCGCGATAAACGCGGCTACGCTCTGATCTGTCTTAGCCGATTCAATCGCAAGCGGGTGATCGGCGGAAACCGCCATAAAGGTAGCGCCGAATATTGTGTCTGGTCGAGTGGTAAAAACCCGCAGCGGATCACCGCCCGCCGCCAAGGTAAAATCAACTTCCAGGCCGCTGGAGCGTCCGATCCAGTTGCGTTGCATGGTCTTGACTGAGTCCGGCCAGCCCGGCAGGTTGTCTAGTTCCTCCAGCAGTTCGTCGGCATAGGCGGTAATACGAATAAACCACTGTGGGATTTCGCGTTTTTCGACCACCGCGCCGGAGCGCCAGCCTTTACCATCTATAACCTGCTCGTTGGCCAGCACCGTCTGATCGACCGGATCCCAGTTGACTACAGCGTTCTTGCGGTAGGCCAAGCCTTTTTCCATAAGCCGGGTAAAGAACCACTGCTCCCAGCGGTAGTACTCGGGCCGGCAGGTGGTAACCTCACGTGACCAGTCGTAAGCAAAGCCCATGCGCTGCAACTGTCCGCGCATATGCTCAATGTTCTGGTAGGTCCACTGCGCCGGGGGAACGGCGCGCTGGATCGCGGCATTCTCGGCCGGCAGGCCAAAGGCGTCCCAGCCCATCGGCTGCAAAACGTTGCGTCCCAGCATTCGCTGATAACGGCTGATGACATCGCCGATGGTGTAATTGCGCACGTGCCCCATGTGCAACTGGCCCGATGGGTAGGGCAACATGGACAGACAATAGTACTTCTCGCGATCTGGGTCTTCTATGACCTTAAAACTGTGCTGTTCCAGCCACCAGGCCTGGACAGCCGATTCCAATTGTTGCGGTGAGTAGCGCGGCTCCATGGAGATCCCTGATAGGGCCGCAAAACGATGCGGCAAAGCTAAAGCATCAATAATGGCTAGACGAATCGTCCTGATCGTTCGGGGCAGGCCAGTCACAAAAAGGAAACGGCCGCTCGTCGGAATTGAAGGTTAGGTACTGCAGAACGGAGTAACTGAACGCGTTCAAGTCAGCAGTAAATTCATGCAGACGTCCTGCCTGGCTGCCTTTGACCAGTTGATGTACAAACTGGAACAACATGCTGATGCCGACCAACAGGCGCACCACGGTATAAACTACAAAAAAGTAGATGATCATCAGCGCCAGACGCAGCCAGGTCTGGCCGCTGCGCATACGGGTGGAAAGTTCACTGGTCATGGCAGGATCGGCCTATGCCGGTCATGTTTCTTGTTCCGGCAAAAAGAGGGCGTATTTTACACCATTGCCCATGACAGCTATGCAATCGCGGCCTCGTTGAGGTTCATGCGCCACTATAGCTCACGGCCGGCTGTCCAGATCGGGCAACAGCGCAGGTACGCCCTGCCACCAGCTTGAGGATTTGGTTTTTTCTTTTGTACTGGCCTGGCTTGGGGAGCACGATTGCATGCCTGCGGGCTGTGTGCCGATCACGAAGGGCATCGCATCGCCCACGGTACAAGGCGCATCAATCAATGAAGATGCGCTGCGTGCCCAGGTAATATTCCTGGGCTGATACAGCTGCACGGGTCGCAATGGCAACTGGCGCATCAACCGAGCCCAGACCTTAAGAGCACCGCTGGCGCCCGTCAGGCCGGTTGGCTCATTGTTATCCAGCCCCAGCCACACCACCGCCAGAATATTGCCGGCATAGCCCACAAACCAGCTGTCCCGATAACCATCGGTGGTGCCCGTCTTGCCGGCGAGTGCCAATGACTTAGGAAATTCCCGCGCCAGCGCGCGCGCAGTACCGCTGCGAACCACTTCCTGCAAAGCCCGGTTCACCAGAAAAACTCCGCTGGAGTCCAGCGCCAACTGTGAGCGCAAAGGATAACGGGCAAGCGGGCGATCATCGCTGTCGGCAATCCAACGGATGGTGCGCAGTGGCGCGCGATGCCCACCTGAAGCCAGACTCTGGTACATCTGCGCGATCTCCACTGGCGCAAGATCTACCGCGCCCAGAGTAATCGATGGAAATGCCAACAAGGGGCGCACAATACCGGCAGATTGCAAGACCTTGATCACCTGTTCCAGGCCCACCGTCAGACCAAGGCGGGCCGTAGCCACGTTGTAGGACTGCGCTAACGCATCGATCAGCTCAACCTGGCCGTGATCCTTACGATCATAGTTGCGTGGCCGCCAAGGTTTCGCGCCATTGGCACGCCACTCAAAGGGGCTGTCATCAAGGATGCTTTGCAGGTGGTAGCGATGAGGCCTGGACAGAGCAGCAAGGTATACCGCGGGCTTGAGCAAAGAGCCGACGGGGCGGCGTGCATCCAGCGCCCGATTAAACCCGCCGCGGCTGCCCTGGCGCCCACCGACCACGGCGAGCACTTCTCCGTTATCAACCTGCAGTACCACGATCGCCCCCTGCATTTTTCCCGCTGGCAGCTTATGGGCACTTTCCAAATCGGCCAGAGTGTCTTTGAGCGCGCCTTGGGCGGCGTGCTGAATCAGCGGATCCAGCGTGGAATGAATCCGCAGCCCCTGCGTTTGCACAATGGCCGGATCAAAATGGCGCTGCACCTGGCGGCGCACGTAATCAAAAAAGGCTGAGCCGCTGGTGCGGGTGCCCCCGAGCGCCGACGCCAGTCCCAAGGGGGAGGCTTGCAGACTTTTCAGCCTGGCAGGATCGATCTGCCCAGCCCGGACAAGCTCGGCCAGCACCAGGTTGCGCCGCTGTCGGGCACGTTGTGGATGGCGGCGCGGATCATAAGCGCTCGGCGCCTTGACCATGCCGGCCAGCAGTGCCAGCGCCGGTGCTGGCAGTTCGTTAAGCGGGCGGCCGAAGTAATGCTCGCTCGCCAGCGCAAAGCCATGAATCGCCCGGTTGCCAGACTGGCCCAAAAACACCTCGTTGACATAGGCTTCGAGGATCTCCGATTTGCCATAATGCCATTCCAGCAATAGCGCCATCACAGCTTCAGTGGCCTTGCGCCGTAGCGTGCGACTTGGCTCTAGGTAAAGATTCTTTACCAGTTGCTGGGTCAGAGTGCTGCCGCCGGCCACCACGCGCCCAGAACGAAGGTTCTGCAGCAGCGCGCGCATCACCCCCAGGGGGTCGATGCCATGGTGATCCATGAACCGGCGGTCTTCCATGACCAGCAGGCCTTGCAGCAACAGGCCGGGTACCTGGTGTAGCGCCACCGGCGCGCGGTCCTCGTGACGCAGCGGCAAGATACTGCCAAGGCGAACGGGCTCGAGCAACGCCTCATCGAGCTGTTGGCCATTGTCCGCAGTCAGCGCACTGATACGGCCATGGGCAAAATCGACCTGGGCGCGTATCGGCGGAACCTGCCCCTGCATGTCATTGAAACCACGCAGATACACCGTGGCTTGACTCTTGCCTAAGCGAAAGGTGCCGGGGGAGCGGGCGCTGGTATCCTTGTGATAGCCGCGTACTGCAAGTTCGCGCTCAAGTACCGCTGCATTGAGCGGCAATCCTTCGTGCAACTGCCGCGGACGCGAGTAAACATGTGCCGGCAGCGACCAGCGAGTACCCTCGAACTGGTGGCGTACTGTGGTATCCAGGCGCACCACCCACACCGCCCCAGCGCCGAGCGTCACCAAGCCCAACAGGACCACGGCGCTGCGCCAGGTGATACGGCGACCTCGGCGCTTTTTAGAGCGTGCCACGATAGCAGATGCGATCAGTTAAAGCGTTCAGAGTTAGTCCGGTAATGGCTGGCGGCACTGCCAGCAGATCTCAAAAGTAACAGGATTCGATTCACCACAGTCCTGGCAAAGTACAGTCTGATCCGGTGCCGACTCGTAGTCTGCGATCAGTGAGCGAGCCATAGCTAACTGGTGGTCGCGTTCGACCCACACCTCGGGCCAGGTTTCGGTTGCCGGTAATTCGCCTAGTGCGCCGGCGGCGTGATCATTAAAGACCTGGGCGCGAACCCCGGCCGCCTCAAGCATCTGCGCCACCAGCTGGGCCTCGCCCAAACCAGACGCCGTAAATACCCGTCGCACTGTTATTGCGCCGATTCAGTCGGTATAAAGATGCTGGCGTGACCAAAGCAGGGTATTGTTGCGCTCGCGCGTGAACAACACCTGGAACAACTGCAAAGCCCCAATAAGAAAAGCGGCCTGGGAACCGGCAAGATACAGTCGCCAGGCCCGGCCGAACTCATCGTCAAACTGATTGAGCACCTCGTCATAAGCGCCATCGTAGCGGGCGAGCCATTCCTGCAGCGTTCGAGCGTAGTGCAGGCGCAGGTTCTCGACATCGAGCACCGAGAACCGATATGGCTCAAGGATATCCATCATTTCGCGCAGGCTCGGGGGATAAGCGCCAGGGAAAATGCGTTTTTCTATCCAGGCGTTCATCAGCCGTGGCCGGTTACGGCCAATAGCGTGCACCAGGGCGCGGCCATCGGTCGCAAGGCACCGATCAACCACCTCGCCCAGCGTGGGGTAGTTCTCCTGTCCGACATGCTCAAGCATGCCCACAGAAACAAAAGCATCAAACTCACCGCTGATGTTACGGTAATCATCCAGTACATAGGTGACCTGATCGGCATAGCCTTCGGTGCGGGCACGATCCGAGGCATAGCGCACCTGCTCTGCTGATACGTTCCAGGAAGAAACCTTGGCGCCGTAATGCAACGCCATATGGCGAGCCAGGCCTCCCCATCCGCAACCGGCCTCTGCCACCCGATCACCCGGGCGCAACTGCAGCTTGCGGCAGATATGATCCATCTTGGCTTGCTGGGCCGCCTCGAGGCTCATCTTGGGTTGGGGAAAATAAGCGCAGGTGTACTGCATCTCGGCATCGAGCCACAGCCGATAAAAATCGTTGCCAATGTCGTAATGATGATGAATGTGCTCTCGCGAACCATCGGGGGTATTGGCTCGGGGCTTGCGCTGTTGCAGCCGCTTCACCAGCTTTACTGGCCCCCGTACCTCGGCGACACCTCTAAACGCCTCCACCAGGAACCCGACCAGATCGCCTTCGACCGTAATACCGCCACTGGAAAAAGCGTCGCCAAAACCTATTTCCCCATAACGGACCAACTGCATCAGCGCCGCCTGATTGTGAATGGTGGCAGTGCCTAGCGCTTTACCCTGGGCCGGGGTAATTGAAAACCCGTCCCACAGCGCCACGGTGAAACACGGCGAACCCATGGACTCGACCACACGGCGCAATACATACCTTTCATAGGCACGAGAGGCGGGTCGCGTGCTAGCCCGGCCTATCTTGTGCGCCAGGGGTTTATCGTTGCCAAAAACTGGGTTAGAACTCGCCATTGCGCTGCCAAGCGTGCAAACGTCGGTGAAAATAATCAGGGTCTTAACCCGAAATGATACCCATCAGGTTAAGTCCGTCAAGATGATCGTTGTATTAACTTATCCTATGCAAGGTCTTGTGGCTGGCGCGGCCAGGCATTCAATACTGCGTGCACCAGGGTTGCCAAGGGGATCGCGAAAAAAATACCGAGCACCCCCCATAGGCCGCCAAAGATCAGCACCGCGGTGATAATGGCCACCGGGTGCAGATTATTGACCTCGGAAAATAAAGTCGGCACCAACAGGTTGCCGTCCAGTGCCTGAATAACGAGGTAGGCGATAAACAAGGCTAAAAATTCACTGCCAAAGCCCCACTGGAACCAGGCCACAAAAACCACCGGTATCGTCACCACGGCGGCCCCGACGAAAGGAATCAGCACAGACAAACCCACCAGCACCGATAGCAGCATGGGGTACTGCAGTCCCAGTAGGGAAAAAGTCACCAGACAGGCAAACCAGACGATCAGAATCTCCCAGAACTTACCCCGCACATAATTGCCGATCTGGCGATCCACCTCAGACCAGACCTGGCTCACCAGCTGATGCTCGCCCGGCGCCAAGCGGCCCATCCAGATAACAAGCAACTCCTTGTCCTTCATCAGGAAAAATATCAGGATCGGCATCAGAACCAGGTAGATCAGTAATGTGATCAGGCCCATGACCGAGGCCAGCGAGACCGACAGCAGTTTTTGCCCCCAGGAGGTCAGCTCGGTGCGGATCAGCACCATGATCTCGTCAATCTGCTGAGCTGAGGTAATCTCGGGATACTTCTCGGGCAGCTTAAGCAACACTTCCTGGCCGACGTTCAACATGCTCGGGATCTGCTGCACAAACTGGGTGGCCTGTGACGACAGCAGCGGCAATAACCCAAACAGAATAAGCATCACAAAAAACAGAAAAGCAAAGTAGACCAGCAGGACTGCAAAAAGACGCGGTACCCGCGATCGCTCCAGTAAGACGACCAGTCCTTCAAGCAGGTAAGCGATCACCACCGCTGCCAGTAGCGGAGCCAGCATGTTGCCCATCAGCACAACAATCACAAAAAGCACCAACAGGAATAGCGTCAGAAACACCACCTGCGGGTTGCCGGCCTGTTGTCTGAACCAGTTGGCGATCATCTTCATGAGTACACCCCTATATCAAGCTATGCCACGCCGTGATCTGCTTACGGCGTCCCAAGTCTAACTCGATAAAATTTCAAAATCGTGGGTTATTTGCGCTACCGAATCAAGCATCTTGGTAGCTGAGCAGTACTTTTGCGCCGACAAACTGATGGCGCGATCAATCCGTCGGGAGTCAAGCTGCTTACCGGCGACCACGAAATGCAGGTGAATACGGGTAAAAACTTTAGGTACCTCGCTGGCCCGCTCGGCATTAATCTCAACGCGTATATCGGTAAAGGCTTGGCGCGCCTTGCGCAAAATCAATACGACGTCGATCATCGCGCAGCCACCCAGGCCCAGCAACAGCATCTCCATAGGCCGCGAACCCAGGTTCTGGCCGCCCACATCAGGGGAGCGATCCATCACCACCTGGTGGCCACTCTCGGTTACCCCTTCCAATGAATCATCTTCTTTTAGACGAATTGTGGCTTGCATGCTTATTCCTTTGTGCCTTAAGTACCGAACAATAATGAAAGGTGTGCGCCCGGATCCTCCTGGCGCATAAAAGCCTCACCCACTAAAAAGGCATTAATGCCCGCCTCACGCATGCGCGTTACATCTTCAGCGGTGTGAATCCCGCTTTCGGTCACAAGCATTGTATCGCCGGGAACGCGCGGCGCCAGTGCAAGCGTGGTCTCAAGCGCAGTATTAAAGGTGCGCAGATCACGATTGTTAATACCCACCAGGGTCGGTGCAAGCTCAAGCGCGCGATCCAGCTCGGCACCATCGTGCACCTCGACCAGCACGTCCATAGCCAGATCTGCAGCCCTTGCAGCCAGCTCAACCATCTGCGCCTGCTCAAGAGCTGCCACAATCAGCAAAATGCAATCGGCGCCGATGGCCCGGGATTCGACCACCTGCCACGGATCGATCATAAAATCCTTGCGCAAAACCGGCAACGTACAGGCCGCCCGGGCGGCTACCAGGTGGCTCTCACCACCTTGAAAAAAATCACGATCGGTCAGCACCGAAAGACACGATGCTCCGCCCGCCTGATAACTGGCCGCAATCGCCGCCGGATCAAAATCCTCGCGGATCAGCCCCTTGCTGGGCGAGGCCTTTTTAACCTCGGCAATAACGCCGGCGCGCCTCATCTCAATGCTGGCACTAAGCGATTGCGCAAAACCCCGAGGCGCCGACTGCTCTTTAGCCTGTGCGTAAAGATCGGCCAGGGTATGTGTGTGCTGGCGCTCGGCAATCTCTTCGCGCTTTCGCGCCAGTATGCGCTCCAGGATATCGGCCGGCGCTTTCATGCGCTTAGGTTTTGTTGCAAAAAATTGTGCAGCAGTTTGTGGCCATACTGGGTGAGGATGGACTCCGGATGAAACTGCACCCCCACCACCGGATCCTCGCGGTGGGCAATACCCATGATCTGGCCATCATCGGCGCGGGCAGTAACCGCAAAACAGTCGGGCAAGGTGGATTCGTCGACCACCAGAGAATGGTAACGGGTTGCCTGAAACGGACTGGGCAGCTCGTTAAAAATGCCCTCGCCCTGGTGCTCGATCATCGAGGTCTTGCCATGCATCAATGTGGGCGCGCGCACAATATTTCCGCCATAGGCCTGAGCAATGCTCTGGTGGCCCAGGCACACGCCCAGGATCGGAATACTGGCACCGTACTCGCGCACCAGATCTACCGAGATACCGGCCTCATTGGGCGTGCACGGCCCAGGGGAGATCACCACATGCGAAGGCGCCAGGGCGTCCACATCGTTTAAGGTGATCTGGTCATTACGATAGACCGCCACCCGCTCACCCAGCTCGCCCAGGTATTGCACCAAGTTGTAGGTGAATGAATCGTAGTTGTCGATCATCAGCAACATATGCGCTTTAACCTATTGTTCTATCACGTTTACTATTTTGCTCACGTTTACTACTTTGCTATTGATGTAGATACCCATATTGATACCCACCTTCGACCTCACTTGAAACTAAATCTTGTATGAGTCAGTGTAATTTTAGTTTAAATGGTCCTGGTAGATTTTTAGGTTGGAAAGCTAGTCGTATCCGCCGCGAATACATGCCGTTAAGCGGATAAAACAAATCTACCAGGAAAGGTGGGATTACAAAGGGCCAAAACTCAAGGTAGGAAACCAGATCGGCCAACTGTTCCATCGCTAATGGTGCCCAAGATACAGGCTCTTAGCCTCTGGCTTGTCCTACAGGACGATTGGGGGGCAGGGATCAGCGTGGGGGAGGTACACGCGGCGACTTAGAGGTCGCCACCATTACAGGGCATAAAACCCTCGTAAAAGGCCAGACAACCACTATCGTCTTCGATATGATCTCAAATCAATTTCCTGAATCTTGACCCGCATCAAGGGAACCCCATTGTCAGTCACTTAAAGGTGGCGCAGCAATTCTCAGCCGCGTCGCTCGGCTATCACTTGTCGAGCAAATTACAAAGCCATCTTGCGGTTCGCATCAGCCGGGCGTCTTGGTCTGCGCCCGCAATTAACTGAACGCCGATCGGCAGGTGGGTGCTTCCTTTAAGCAGCGGCATTGTTAATGCTGGCAGTCCTGCCAGAGTCCAAAGAGTACAAAAGATCGGATCACCGGTCTGCTCCAAGGTAGCGGGTGCTTCGCCAGCCGCCGAGGGCGCAATGATCGCATCAAATTCGTTAAACAACTCACAGAAAAACGTATCTACGGCATCGATAGCATCGATGGCCTGGGCGTAGTCTTCCTGGGAGTGATCTGCGGCGCGCTGCAGTGCACCGGTAATCTGGGCGCTCATCAGTTGCGGGTGTGCAACAAGATCTGCGCTTAACAGTTGATGGATCTCGATATCATGAATAACCCGGTGATGATCAATCAGATTGCCATAACCGTCGGGCAAATCTATTGGCTCGGCATAGGCTTTTAGAGTCTTTTGAAGTTGCGCAAAACCGGCGCGGGTGTCTTGCTCGAGTCTGTCATCATAGGGCGCACTTACAAAGGCAAACCGCGGCTCGCCAGGTGCCTCTTGCAGATAACCGCTGGACAGGTGCGGCTTGGATACAGTTGCGGTGGCGCTGTCATTGATATCGTAGCCGGTTAACTGATCTGTAATCAGCGCAATATCTTTAATGGATCTTGCAAAGGCCCCCACCTGATCGAGCGTGCCGGATGTGCGCAGTACCCCGCTGCGCGAGATCAGCCCCCGAGTGGGTTTAAAACCATATACCCCACAAAAGGAAGCCGGGCGGATGACAGAGCCGTTAGTCTGGCTGCCGATGGCCAGCGGTATCTGCTGCGCGGCAACTGCAGCGGCTGAGCCGCTGGATGAGCCGCCCGGAGTGTGGCCTGGGCGATGCGGGTTCTGAGTAGTGCTTGGCGCCTTAAAAGCGAATTCTGTGGTGACCGTTTTACCCATAATGACGGCGCCAGCTTCTTTAAGCTTGCTGACCACGGTGCAATCCACATCCGGAGCACGCTCGGCGTAAATCGGTGAGCCGTAGCACGTCGGCATATCGGCGGTATCGTAGATATCCTTGATACCCACGGGCACGCCATGCAGCGGGCCCATCGCACGCCCCTTAGCACGTCGATCATCGGCCGATCGGGCCTGGGCCAATGCCAGATCTGGATCCAAAAACACCCAGGCGCCAATCGCGGCATCGGTTTGTTCAATCCGCAAAAGGCACGATTGCAACAACTCTACTGAGGAAAATAATCCCTCGCGTATACCACGCGCTGCTTTTGTGGCAGACAAGGTGTACAAATCCATCGGGCAATTTTAAAACAAATGGATAAAGGCGAGCTTAAGATAGCGCGCCATGCGCTCTTATTAGCATCCGAAAAGGAAGGCGCGTCGAGCGAGTCGACGGTCACGATGAAAAAAGGGGCGGGTTAACTACTCACTTAGTAGTTAATGCCCCCACTAATCATCTTCACCTCAAAATCAGCCGAGCCAAACCAACACGCTGACTCAGAAAGTCAGCGTGGGCGTACATCATCATCTCAAGTGATAAGCGATGATGTAACCGTCGTTCTTGGCAATAGCACACAAGCCATCGCCAAATACAACACCATTGGCAATGGCTGTGTTTACTATTGAGGTGATCTGTTGCTGTAGATCACATCTACTGATACGGCATTACAGAAAGACTGAAAGCTTGGTATTTTTTCAGTCAGTAATGCTGTTTCTTAATTATTTAAAGTCCAACAACCTTTTGGGCGCATGGGCCTTTTTCGGTCTGGCCGACTTCGAATTCAACAGCCTGGCCATCGCTTAATGTTGCGTAATCGCCACCGGCCTGAATCTCAGTATGATGAACAAACAAATCCTTGCCGCCATCATCCGGGGCAATAAAACCGAAGCCCTTCTCTGCGCTAAACCACTTTACTGTACCTTTAGTCATGCTATTTACTCTATTTTGTTTTGGTGAAAGAAACGAAAACTCATATTGAAGTCACCACTTCTATATGGGCATAGTGAATTTCTACGGAAATAGTGAAGCTCTACGGGAAAGATGAAACTCTACGGAAATAGTAAAACTCTACGGGAATGATGAGATTCTACGGGAAAAGTGAGATTCTTTTGCGCCTAAATCAGGCGTGACCGTCTATCTTAGCAGGTTCTTCGTCTGATGGGGCTTGATCAACTTGATTATTCTCGGCAGCTGCTGCCAGCTTTTTTTGACGTTTGTCTTCCTTTTTTTTCTTTTTGGCAATCTCTTTTTGCCGCTTTTCAAACGAATAGTTCGCTCTTGCCATAGGGTAGCCTCAGTTTATTTTTTAAGTAGTTAAGGTAAATATGTAGTGTCAGATTCCAAGGAGTGTACCCCGTCAGCTGGCCGGCCACTGTTTAAACAGTCCGGTGTAAATGTGAGTGCATGATCGGTTTTAGGTCCATGGGGGCTCATCTGCCCGGCTATCGATAATATAGCCCAACTGATTTGGCAATATTTTGAGTTTACCGCATTGCGGTGGGTTGTTGAAATTGATTAAGCCGTCTTGATTTTATCTCCGGCGCCGGGGATCTGTAACCGAGTGCTAAATGGGGTCGGCGCTTGATGCCGTGTTGGCGTATTTTTGGTACTGCTCGATGATGAGTCTCGCTTTTTTTAAGACTGTAGCGAATCTCTTCGTTTAGCATTTATCCGAGCGCTTTGAGTTAAAGGGTCCGTTGCAGCTGTGCTCCCAAGGGCTACCGGGCTCGATGAGCCGGGCCACAACACCAAACGTTGTGGCCAGCTAAAAAACACCGCGCCCTAAAATCAGGGCTGCCCGTGGTACTCAATAATCGGGCCGTAGATCAGGCCGCTGGCACTTTGGACGTTTGACTGTTGCGTAGTTGTGGCACGGCCGGTTGTGGTGAGTGAGCTGCCCGGCGGCAGCGAATACAGCAGATTTAAAGCGCGACTCAGTCTGGCGGTAATAATATTGGCCAGGATCATGTTGGCATCGGGTATGAGAGGCGCATCTATTGGCTCGATGCCAGCCAGCGCTTCGGCGCCCTCATCAAACACTGCTTAGCCATACTTGGCGGGGCTTATCGGGCGAGCCGTGCGATCGACCAGCTCGACGCCAAGGCGGAGCTTCGGGGCCCCTATATGATTTTTGTTAAACCCGACCCAGAGATACTGAGCGATTGGGCCGCTTGGCGAAACGACTCATGCTTTTTAATTGCCGCCAGGGCACGGATGTGCTTAAGGTCTGGTTGCAACTGAAAGTCGGCTTGAGAATTAGCAAGTCGGTAAATGGGCCGTGGCTTAGTTCTTATGATGAATTGTTACGACATTACAATGGCAACAATGCCCGTTTAGCTGTTTAGACCCATCATTTGGGGCATCTGGGCTGGTAATTCGCCCTGAGTGAGGGTTTTGGGGCAAAGGACTGCTGTCGCGATGGTGCGCCAGTTGGTAGAATCGCGGCCTGAATTTTTGACCAACCCCAAAGAGGTCCCCCATGGGAAAGCGAGTGAAGAAAGGGAAGATTATGAATAAGAATCGTCCTGTGAATAAATCCAATGCGGCGAGTGATCAAAAACGCATACGGGAAAACGCCGCAGTATTAAAAGCGCTTAACAGCGCGTAGTAACCCGCCCGGGGTAAATGATGTGATAACGCAGGCCTTGGCGTGGTGTTGCCAAGGCGCCTGGGACGCTAACCCACTGGCGTGAAATCAAACTCCTCGGAATTGAGAATAGCCTCTACCCCGCCCAGTTTTTTAATCAGGCTGGCCTGATCGGCGAGAGCCTGGCAGTTTACCTTCTCGGGATCCACCAGCGAGAGCATCTGCTCGTGACAGCGCTTTTGCACCTTGGCAAAACCGGGATCGCCGGCCAGGTTATTCAGTTCATCCGGGTCGGCCTGCATATCGTATAGCTCG
>Ga0302122_10000723_pt1 | contig 20553 bp, 10 predicted proteins | sample CB21_SCM_MG_FD_203115 | JGI IMG/M metagenome (GOLD analysis project Ga0302122, IMG submission 203115) | Marine microbial communities from Western Arctic Ocean, Canada - CB21_SCM | ecosystem: Environmental > Aquatic > Marine > Oceanic | place: Canada: Western Arctic Ocean | collected 2017-09-28
CCGCGCCGCCGGTCGTGGCGGCGGCGCCCGCCGAGGTGACGCCCGCGGCCTCGCCGACGCCCGCGCCGGCGGCGGAGGCACCAGTACCGGTGGTGGACGCCGCGCCGCCGCCGCCGACGTACACCCACGACCCCGAGGCGCTGCGGACCGCGCCGCCCCCGCCGCCGCCGTCGCCCCTCGGCCGCGTCATGGTGCCCGAGGAGCCGCCACAAATTGCGGTGCCCCGAAGCCAAGGGCGGGAGCCGACGTTCTACGAGCGGGCCATCGCGGCCGCCGCAGCCTCGCCGCGTCGAAAAGCGCCGGAGCGCGGCCGCGCGCGGACGCGGAGCCCGGTCGTCCGCCGCGCGCCGTCGCCGGCGCTGCGGCACAAGGTCGACCCCGCGGCCCAGCGCATGTACGACCGCGCTGCTTTAATCAAGGGCAAACTTGATGAAAAAAGAAAGCAGCGGCCGCCCAAGTGCACCTTTCAGCCGAAGATCGACGCCCTGTCGAAGCGCGTCGCGGAGACGGCCGCGGCCACGAACAAGCCGCGCCATGAGCGCCTGCACGGCGACGCGGAAAGGCGGAGAGCCGCTTTGCGCGCTAAAATCGAGGTCCAGCAGCAGCGGGAGGCCGCGGCCCACACGCCGCGCGCGACCTCGCGCGCCAAGCCCACCCGGCATTCGGCGCAGAAGCGCGCGGACGCTTTACACGCGCACGGCGCGGCCATCCGGGACCGCCTGGCGGCGCAGCGGGCCCGGGAGGCCTCGCAGCCGCGCGGCTGCACCTTCACGCCGATCACGACGTCCAGGGCGCGCTCGGCCTCGCCGGCGCGGCGCGGCGTCGACGCCTCGACGCGCCTGCACAGCAAGGGCGCGGAGATGCGCGCGAACCGCGTAAGGGAGCGCGACGCCGCTCGGAAGCGCGAGGTCGCGGGCTGCTCCTTCACGCCGCGCATGGCGACGCGCGCGCGGTCGGCCTCGCCGGCGCCGCGGGGCCGCGACGTCGCGGCGCGGGCCGCGGCGTCGGAGCGGGAGCGCCAGCGGCGCCTGCGGGAGCTGCGCGCGAAGCGGGACGCGCTGGAGCGCAGCGACTGTTCCTTCCGGCCGCGCTTCCACACACGCAGCAATGATGACGACACCGTCGTGACGAGCGAGACGGCGACGGTGACGAGAACGACCTCCCGCCTCGCGGGCACGGACACGGCCGCGCGCAAGACCGCGTTCCGGGAACGCAAGTTAAGGGAGCAGCTCACGCAGTACTCCTTCGCGCCGAAGATCCCGCGCCGCGTCAAGACGCCGAAGCGGGACGCGTCGCCGGCGCCGGCCCACGAGCGGCTCCACTCCGAGTCGAGGGACCGGGAGGCGAAGCGGCGGGATTTAAGGGAGGCGCTGCGCGAGCAGGAGCTCGCCGCGTGCCCGTTCCGCCCGGCGATGCCGCGCCGCTTCTCGGAGAATGACGAGGACGCCTGGGGCCGGTTACTAGACAACGGCCGGGACAAGAAGGCCGTGTACGAGGAAGTTAAGAGACAACAGGAGCTCGACGGCTGCACGTTCCACCCGCAAATGGCCGGAGCTCCCCATCTCCAAACAAATGATATCCCGGTGGAGGACCGGTTGCTGGCCACGGAGAACCAGGCCTACGCCCGGGAGGCGCGCCGCGAAGCGTTGAAGCGCGACTTTGAATTAGAGGGGTGCACGTTCCAGCCGAGTGTTGGACGGGCGCCCAAGTCCCTCCAGGCGTCCTGGGAGCACGAGAGCGTGGCTTCGTCGCACGTGGACGATACGGTCAGTCGGCTGGAGGAGGACGTGTACCGGCGCCGGGCGGCATCCGTGGAGCGAAGGCGGTCCGCGCGGCTAAGCGAACAAGCGGAGCGCAAGGCCCGGAGCGTGCCGGTCAGCCCGCGCGTGGACATGGGGCGCCTCGCAAAACTAGCGCGGGCGAAGGGCGGCGTGAACCCCGAGCGGCGGCGGGCCGACCTGCGTAAACAGCGAGAACTGAGCGCGCGGCCGCAGGTGCTGGACCGGCCGGCGCCGGACTTCGGGGCCCGCGGGCACCGGGCGCCGTCCCCGCGACCCTCACCGCGAGGGAACCGCGCGCCGTCGCCGGGCCGGACGACTCGCCGGGCGCCGTCGCCGTCCGGCCGCGCGCGCCAGCCTATTCCGCCGCCGCCGGACCTGGACGCGACGCCGGCCAGCTCCTCCGCGAGGGACGCGCCGCCGCAGCACCAGTCCGAGTTCGAGAAGTGGCAGTGCGAGATGGAGGCCAAGCTCGCCGCGCTCTAGTCCCTTCCCCCCAGTACTAGGCAGTTTTGACTGATTCGGAAGTGTAGTTACCTCCGGTAGTAATGGTGAGCAGCAAAGGAGCAGCCTAGAGGTACTCGTCCTCCTTGTCCTTCTTCTTGCGGGCCTCGTCGCGCTGGATGCGCAGCTGGCGCTCCTCCTCCTCCTTGCGCTTCTTGGCGCGGCGCTTCTCGCGCGCGGCCCGGCGATGGACCTGGGCCCAGTAGGCGTCGTACTTGATGCGCATGGCATCATTTAAAATCTTGAGCATGGACAAGTCCCACGCGTCCAGCGAGCGCACAGTGCAGAAGTCGTAGGCCGCGTCCGCGAACCTATCATAGTCCGGCAGGCCCTCGGCCGTCGCGCACGTGTTCGCGTCCAATAAAAAGAGCCGCTCGGGCGAGGCCCCGAACTCTGGGAACCTTCCCGCGAAGATTTCTACTTTTCCTCTCATCAAATCGTGCTCCGAGCCGACCAGACTGCATAAAGCGCTCTTGAAGAACAGTCTAGTGGCGTTCGCCGCCGTCAAGTTGTCCTGGACCACCTCCGTGGCTACTGCTTCAAAGGCGTCTGCTGCTCTAGAGTAGAGCTTCAGTTGCAAAGCTTCGATCGACGCCGCTTCCAGCTTGCACAAACGCATCTTCGCGGCTTTCGTTTCATCATGTAGTCTTCGAGACGCGGCGCCGTACATGTCCGCCGCGCTCCTTAGGAGTAAAACGCGCTCGGTCCAGCCCTCTTCATCATCATTGGCGTCCCGGGCGGACAAGCGCGACACCCGATGTCTCAACTCCGCCGCCGTCGCCCAGCTCCCTAGGTCGCAGCACTGGTCGCAGGCCTTGGCGTAGTGGTCGCGTGCGCGGTCGGGGTCGTTCGCTTCGCTGAGTTCGCCGCAGCGGACGTGGTACTCGACGGCCTCGGGCGTGGCTCCCCGAGAGAGCCGCGCGGACATGTCCGCGCACTTGCCGTAGGCGTCGGCGCAGCGCTCCGGCTTGCCGGCGGCCGCGTACGCGCGCGCGGCCCGGTCGTAGCGCTCCCGCGCCTCGGCATATTTCAACCCGGGCGCGTTCTCGATGCGAAAGGACGCCAAAATGGTCTTGGCCACCTTCTCGTGGTGTAGCGCGGCCTTGAGCTGCTTCCGCGCGGCGATACTGGACATCCTAGATGCCGATCGGCTTCGGGCTGTGCACCTGCTTGAGCTTTTCGCTCTGGCGCTTCTGCTTTTTGGAATTCGGGTTGTTGGAAGGGGAGTCCACGGGACTCTTGGCGGACTGGGCGCTCGCGGGGGCGCTCAGGATGATCTCCTCCTCAGAGCGCTTGCGCTGCGACGGCGTCAGTGGGGCTTTCACCTGCTCCTCCTCCTCCTTGAGGTCCACGCCCTCGGGCTTCTTCTTCGTCGGGGTGCTGGTCTTCTTGGTGGGTGAGCTCATCGTCCGGGCATCGGTGTCTCTATTGCTATAGTTCCTCTCCGCGTGGGGTGCTGCTCTTGTTCTGGACGGTTTCCGCTGAGAAATATAAGAGAGGGAAGCTGGAGTGCGTCCGGATCACGTAGCTCGACGTACGAGGGTTGGGGTAGCGCGTTTTTAGCAGCTGGATCACGCATGCGCGCGCTACTTCATGAAACCCGTTTTTAAAAGCTTTAGCGGCCGAGTTACTACTCGTATACGGAATGATGGCCTGTGGTGACGCAGCACGCACGCCTCCCTGACCCAACCCGCTAGTAGGCTGCTGCGAAGCTTGGACCGGCGCGTCGTTGACTCTTTGGGCAGCCTGCCCGTCGCCCTCCGACCAGGAGGCAGCGTCATTCGCCGCCGAGGCAGCGCCTGCGCAGCTCTCGACCTGCTACGGACCGCGTTTTGCCTGGGCATTCAAATACAGAAAGTGCCAAATTTGTCATGCGCCCGCCGCACCGGCGGCCCCCCAAACCACCACCGGTCATCTTGGGCATCACGGCTCTCGACCAGGTCGCAAGGATCCAGCGCCCGCGGTCGGCGGCTATCGCACCGCAGGTCGCCGACGTCGAAAACGCGGATCCGCAGCGCCCGAAGCCGCCGCCGCGCAAGTTCTTTCTCGCCGCCGCGGCTGGCACTCGTTCTCGCGCCATGCGCCACGCCGAGGCACGGCTCTCGCTCGCGGGGTACGCGACGAGTCTGGGGCCGGGCATGCCGTTTCCGCCCGCGGAGGCCGCGGCGCTGGAAGCACTCGCGCGACAGCACAACGACCGATTGCTCGGCCGGCGACGCCGCCGGAAGAGGCGCGTCGACGCAGTCGTGGTGCCTGCGGCTGTTGCCGCGCCCGTGCTCGCACCCACGCGTCAGCGTGCGCCCGAAGCCCGCGCGCCGCCGCCGCGCCCTCGTTCCAAATCGTTGGCGTCGCGTGTGTCGCAGAGCAAGCCAGCACGCGTCTCCTTGCAAAGTGCGCGCGTCAAGGACGCGCCGCCGCCGCGCCCTGCTACCGCGGTGGGCTCGCGCGTGAAGGAGGCAGCGCCGCCGCGACCCGCGGTGAAGCAGCGCCCCTCGAGCGCGCCGCCGCCGCCGCCGCCGGAGACCGCGAGGGGCCGCGCGTCGGCGATGGCCCTCCCCGGCGGCGGCACCAACACGCGCTCCCAGTAGCGCGTCGCCGACGAGTACGATGAAGAGATTATGGACACGTTAACCGAGGACACGGGCAAGGTGCTCCGAAAACGCGTCTGCGACTGTTGCCGGAAGCTGCGGCGCGCGAAGGCCACCTTGACGGCGTTGGACGCCGGGTGCGGCGCGGGGAAGTGGCTCACATTCCTGGGCTCGGTCGCCGACGATCTCCTGGCCATCGACTGCGCGCCGAAACTGGTGGAGCGGGCAAAAATTGCGTACGGCCCGCCTGGTAGCGTAACGACGACGGGCCGGCCGCGGGCGCGGTGCAGGTTCACCGTCGTCGACCTCACCCAGGATATCCCCGGCGAAGTCTACCGGCACGACCTGGTTGTGTCGGCGAACGTGCTCATCGCGCCCGACCGAGTTGTCTGTGAAGCTATTCTGGCGGCGACGCTGAAACGCGTGGAGCGAGGCGGCTTTCTGGTGCTCCTCGTGCCGTCGCACGAGTCGGCCCGAGCCGTGGCTAACGCCAACATGCGTCACCGTCTGCCGAAGAAGAAGCTGGGGCGGAGCGAGAGGCATCGGGATTTTACGCCGCTAAATGCCCCCGACGTCGAGGCCATGGTATGGAAGCGTTGGTCTATACGCACCCAAACATATTCTCTGGCCGCATTGCGCGGGATGCTAGACGTGGAGGGCTACGAGGTCGAGCGGGTCCAGCGCGTCGAGTACGCGTGGGACACGGAGATCGACGATGTGAGGATACCGAAGAAGGCGACGCGGCCGTACGACTGGCTCGCTGTTGTGAGAAGGCTAGTGTAACACTGTAAATATTAACAACAAATCAGGCCTCGGCCACCCCCCCCCCCGTTCGGTACGCACGCTTGGCCAGGAAGGCCCTTTGCAAGTCGGCGTGCGCGAGGCGGCGCCGGTACCGGAGCTGCGCGCCGCGGCGAATGCCGCGGCAACAACACAATCCTAGGAGCACGTACAACGCACCGGTGGCGATGACTGCACAGGCGGCAACGACGCGTGCTTTCTCCAATGTTTGTGCCGCAACGCCAGGTACGCACACGAGTTCCCCTTCTTTCATTGTGACTTGCGTTGCTGTAGTAGCGGCGTCCGCCGCGGCGCCCGGCAGAGCGATGACGCCAAGGAAGGCGTACAAGAGCCCTCGGACGGACCAATAGCGGCCCGTCCACCCTTCCGTCTCGTGTGAAACGCTGTGCAGCTCGAACGCCACAATGCAGATGCAGAGTAGGCACTGATAGCTAATCGACGCCGCGAAGACGGCGCCAGCAATTCCACCGCGCGGAGCCGGGGCTGTTGCGAAAGCTGTAAGTTGGACGGCGTGCATTGCACCGAGTGCACCAGCAGCGCACGCAGTCACGAACGCCACCGTGTCAAAGAGTGCGAGGACGCAGCCGCGCGACACGCTCTCCGGCTCCTCGTCGTCGTCGAATGTAAGCAAAGAATTGATACTGCTATCGTCGAGCGGCGGTGCGATGGGGGTTATTAGCGTCTGTTCGCTCAAACGCGTTGGCGTGTCGCGTGCTTGCGTGCTGTGCTCTCCCATGCTGTGCAGCGCTGAGGCAGCAGCTGCACAGCTGCAAACAGCCAGCAGTCGTCTCAATAATCAACCTAGACTTCGGTTGCGCCCTACACAGCACCGATGGTACGGTTTGGCTGGAAGGGCCACAAATCACATCCAAATATCGAATCGTGCGGGTTCGTTTCGGGTTTCAGATTTAATTCATCGGCACGCGCGGTTTAGCAACGTAACGCACATACTTCTAGACTGCCAGGACGGAGGCGTCTTAAATCGATTAAAACGGGTCCCCTCGAATTTTCTCATGTGACTTTTGGCAAGTCTTTTGCAATTGAGACCGGCGCAGAGGGGCTGCAGAGGGTGCAGAGGGGCTGCAGAGGGGCTGCGACAAACTATCACGGCGTTGAAGACGATGCAGAGCTCGCCGAGGGTCAGCGTGGGGCCGGCGGACCGCATGCTGGAGAGCCCCACAGAGCTGGTGAGCGTGGGGACAGCGCTGGGGAGCGCGACGACGGAGCTCCAGCTGGCACCCGTGAAGCTAGCCGGCCCGGCCTACGCGACCGCACTAGAGCAAGCCATGGCGGAGCAGCAACGCGAGATTGCCCTCTCGCGCCAGGAGATCGACCAAGTGCGCCAGGAGGCGATCCAGGCGCGGCGGAGCGAAGAACACATCAAGACGGAGCTCATCAACGCGAAAGCGAAGTTCGCGCTGGACGTGGCGGAGATCCGGGAGGGCGCCGCGCGGGAACTCGATGATAGGTGCGAGCGGCGCGCGGCGGACGCGCGGATACGCGCCGTCGCCGCGGACGCGGCGGCGGCGGCGGCGCGCTGCGCGCTCGAAGCGCATCGAGCGCAGGCGCGGCGGGACGTCGACGCGGCGCAGCAATCGGCGGCGCGCGCGGACCGGGCCTCGCATCGGCTGCTGTTGGTCGTGGTGCTGCTGTTGGTCGGGTGCTGTGTGCGGGAGTACCGCGCGGCGATCGTGCTCCCGCAGAAGCTCGCGCGGCGGTCATCGCGCGCGGTGCGGCTGCGGGCTGCCCTGTCCGAAGCCGTCGCGTCGAATCAGCGAGCATCTGACGTCTGTGTTCACGAGATCGCCGAGGCGCGGCGCGACGGCGCCCGCGTCAAGCGCGACCGCCTCGCGGCGTGCGAACGCCACGCCACGGCGACGTCGGCGGCCCTCGCCGAGGTCGCCACGAGCCACTACTTCTGCGCGCCGGTCTCCGCGGTGGCGCGCGTCATCGACGTCGCGGCGGGCGCCCGCGCCGCCTGCGCTGCGCCGGGCCTCGGCGAAGTCGCGGAGCCGGCGAAGATCCGCCTGTGATGAATGTCCCCCAGGTACCCCTCATATAAGACAAAAGGTGTGATAGTAACCCTCGCACGTCACGTCGAGGCTCGGGGGAGGCGAGCGGAGTGAGTGGCGATAGTGACCCCCGCGCGTCGCGTCGAGGCTCGGACGAGTCGAGCGGAGTGGGTGGCGGGGCCTACTTTTGGTGAGCTGAAACAAGAGGGAAGCGTAGCCCCGCAGCGGCGGATGGCCGGCGAGCGGGGTGGGGCGCTGCGGAGTAGGGGAAAAAACTGGTGGCGGGTAGCACAAGCTTCGTTGCGTCGTTGCGTCGTGAGGGCTGCCCAGCGGCCTCGGCGCGAGAGGATTCGCTGGCTGCCACCGGACCGGTGCGGGAAACCACGCGTCGAAGCGGCGGCAACCCTTCCAGGGCTGCCCCAGTAACGATGCGCCGCACCAAACCAACCGAAGGGGGCCGCCGGCCGCGCAAGAAGAAGGCGCCGCCGGGCATGCCCAATTTAAGGATGCGGCCGTTACCCGGCCAGGGGCAGAGCAAGCCGCGCATGATGCACCACCAAAAACCGACGAAGGAAGTCGCGCGGGCGGGTCCCAAGGAGGTCGCGTACCAGCGGAAAGTTGCGGCCGCTCGAGCGGTGGGGTATAGGGAGACACTACTGATGCAGCTGAACGCCGTGGTCCTGCACTGGCCGCGCCGCGCGTCAGCCCAGCGGTCTGTGGCGGAGGCCGCGCGCTTATTGAGGAACGTCGCGGGGGAATTAAGGACGGCCGGGTTACGGTGCGTGGAGAAGATCGTGGCCTGGGTGCTCGTGGAGTCCAAGGACTGTACGCGACCGCGGCCGTTCCTGTGGAACGGCAAGGACTACCTGCTCAAAATGAATGAGGACCTCGATTTCGTCAGTGAAGCATTGGGCGCGGAGGCGTGGCGCCTCGCGTGCTTTTGTAGAGGGAACCCCCTCCTGTTGACACGAGATGAAATCCAGGGCGTCGGCAAGGCGCGGGACGTGGGCCGGCTCCAGGCGGCGTCCGTGGTAATTTTGGACGTCGTGCGGCGGTCCCGGGCGGACCAGGTCGTCGCGCGCAGTTCACGGAAGCGCCGCCAGGGCAAGCGCATCGAAGGCAAGGAGGAGCGCAACGACGCCACGTACAGGCGCACCGGCGAGGCGTTTTCTCCGAAGAAGGCGCCGCGCGCCTCGCCGTCGCCGGCCAAGGGCGTGAAGCGGCGCCTCGCCGAGGTGCGCAAGGCGGCGCTGGCCTACGACGAGGAGATGTCTCTCGCCGCGTCCGTCGCCGAGCCCCCCGAGCCCGCGCCGGCCAAGGCCCCGCGACCGAAGCCGCCGACGCCGCAGCGGGCGCCGACGCCAAAGGCCGCCACGCCGAAGGCCGCCACGCCGGAACCTGCGCCGAAGGCGCCCACGCCGTTGTCGACGCGCATGCGGCGCCAGAACACGGACGACGCCGTGTGTCCGCCACCCGAGACCGCGGCACCGCCGGCGTTCGCCGTCGGCGACTGCATTGAGGGCGACTTCGAGGGTTTGGGGGAGTTCTACACCGGCGTTATAGGCGCGGTTCATGAGGACGGGTCGTACTACGTGCGTTATGATGATGGTGATGAGGAGGATTGTGTACCCACAACGCGGCTGCGAAACGCGCCCGCGGCGTCGCCGGCCTCAGGGCAGACCGTCGCCATTCATGAGCCCGACGTCTGGCGCAACGACGAGGCGTCCGGCGTCTCGGACGAGCCGACGCAGCCCCCCCTGCCGGAAGAAACGTCCGAGATAACGCCCGACGACTACGACGACGACTTTGATGACGTCGAACCGCTCGAAGGCGCCGCGAAATATATTTTTGAGCCCGGATTACTCGGCGAAGGCGCCTACGGCGAGGTCAAGCAGGCGCGCCATAAAGAGACGGGGCAACAGGTCGCCGTCAAACGCTTGAAAGTCGTGGTCGAAGGTGAAGATGACGATGACGCCGCGCGCTACGCGGTACAAACGGCAGAACGAGAACGGGACGTCTTATTGCTATTAGGCACGAGCCACAAGAACGTGGCCACCATGATGGACTGGTGGCGCGAGGACGTCAAGATAAAGCCGCACCAAACAGTGAGTGCACCGGTTTTGTGTTTCGAACTGGCCGGCTCGACCTGCCTCGAAGCACTAGAAGAGCTCGGCCCGCTCCCGAAGGGCCTGTGCGTCGGCCTGACCTCGGATTTGTGCGCGGGGTTAGCTCACGCGCATTCCTTGGGGATAGTTCACAGGGACGTCAAGCCGGAGAACGTTCTTTTATCTCGCGATTGTACGAAGAACGATCTTATGAAGGCCTGGGACGACCCCACGCGGCCGCAACTGCGCCTTTGTGACTTCGGGGCCGCGCGGAAGCTCGAAGACGTGTCAGGCAAGTCTTGCTTAGACCTCACGCACTACATCGGGTCACGGTGGTACCGGGCGCCGGAGATGATGGCTTCTAGTACAAAATACGGCGTCGCCGTGGACGTGTGGGGCGCGGCCTGCATCACGGCGGAACTGGCCACGGGCGAGCCGCTGTTTCCAGGGGACGACGAGCACGCCGTGCTACGAAGGGTCTCTCGGGTCTTAGGGCCGTTCCCGGACGCCATGGCCACTTATTTGCGCGGCCTGGGCGTCCCGTTACAATGCCTGGACGCGGGCCCGGCCCCCGGGCTGAAGGCGTGTCGGCGGGGGGCCCTGGTTACCGCGCTAAGCGAAAGCGTGGTGGAAGTATTACGGGACATGCTCCACTGCGACGTCGGAAAGCGACCCGGCGCCGCGCAATGCGTGGCGCGGTTACAAGCGGCCATGCGCCCCCGGACTGCACCAGCACCGGAAGCGGCGCTAAAATGCTGGCTGAACGCGCCTCTCCTACAAGAGACGTGGGAGCCCGTTGTCCACGCCGGCGTGGACGCGTTCAAGACGGCGCCCGCGTCGCCGCACCGGGCAGTGCCCGACGCCCAACACTTGTACGCGGCCGCGGCCGACGCGTTAGTGGTTCAAGTTCAGGAGGATGCGGCGAGTGTCGAAGCGTGGTTGGGGGAATTGTTGTTGGGCGACACACCGTGTGGCGCTGCGCGGAGTGTGCTGCGGTGTTTAAGATGGTCCGTCGACGCGGCCGTCGTGCCCCGGGTCGCGCGGTGTAGGGATTGGGTCCTGGCGCAGCAACAGCGGGGTGAACTCACTTTGACCCAGGCCGTGGACGCCGTGGAGGCCCAGGTCGGCAAGGTGGACGCGACCGGGTCTAAAAGAGCGTCGGCGGCCGCTCATGCATTACAAAAGGCCTACGTTATACTTAATGAAGCCGCCATACGTGGCGCCCCGGCGGTGTTGCGGGACCTGGGCGAGCCGGATTCCTCCGAGAAGAGCGATTTGGGCGCGGGGAGCGACGTGGGCTGCGCGGCTGTGGGCGGCGTTTCCTTGCTCCCGGGCGAGGGCGCTCTAGGCAGTGCGGAGGAGCGCTTCCACGTGCGCAGCGTGAACGAAGCTTTAGCCGTGGTCACGCCCATGCTCGTGGACTCGGAAGTAGCATCAGCAGCGAAGGCGCGGGGGCTCTTGCGATTAGAAGGGCTGCTGGGCCTTCCCCGCTTACGGGACCACGCGGCGTTGTTACGGCCGGCGTCCAAGGCTGCGTTATTGTATGTGGCTTTAGCTCGACGGCCGGCCCAGCGCCTCAACCTGGTCACGTCCCGCAAGCGCGCGTGGGAGGACTGCGAGGCGCTCTTATCAAAGCACGCTCAATGTTTAGATGAAGCCGCCTCCCAATGCCTGGCAGAAACGCCCTTTACCCTGGAGGAGGAGCCCGACGACGCGAGCGACGACGACGCTCCTTTGACTGGCGCGGCCTCCTTTGTGGTGTGTCCCTATTACAAAGTGCCCTTCGGCCAGAAGTACGTCGAGGGGTCGGCCGTGGAGGAGGGCGAGGGCCTGGGCCCCCGGAAGGAGCTCTTCGCGTTGTTAGGCGCGGCCGCGACGCGGACCTGGACGCCCGTGAGTGGAAATGCGTTAAAAATAGAGACGTGCGAGGGCGCGCGGTCCTTGCGAGTCGCGTGTGATGAAGCCGACCCGCAACACGTCAAGGCCGGGGACTGCCTGGCCGTGGACTTCGAGGGCGATACGCTCGAGTTGGTCGTGGAAAAGGTCGCCGATCACACGCTGCGGGTCTCGACGAACGCCCCGGCCGTGCGAGTTCTAGCCAAGCGGTTCGGCGACGACGAGGACGCCGAGACGAAGTTGCTCGAAGCGTTGGCGGGCTGCGTCGCCGAGGTCCGGCGGGGCGCCGCGCCGTTATTAGCCCACCGCAAGGACCTGGAGACGCTGTGGCCGAACGCCTCTTTGCCGCGGAATCCTGCGAACGCCAAGCGCTTGGCCACGCTCGGGTTGCTGATCGGCAGCGCGGTGCCGAACCAGTGCCAGTTGCCATTAGATCTGCCGCCGTTGTTCTTCGAGGTGCTGGGCGTGGCCGAGGACGCGCCCACGGAACTCTCACCTGATCTAGTGGGGGCCTTTTTGCAAAAGCGGGGCGACGCGGCGCTGCGGACGCTGGACGCGTCGTACGACGACGCCCTGCGCGGTCTACGGGCGCTGGACGCCCCGGGTCTGAAGTCGGTGGCGGACATGGAGGGTCTGACGCTCACATCGAATGACGCGGCGCTGGAGATCGCGCGGAAGACCTCGGGCGACCGGTGTAGGGAACTGGAGTGGCAGTTAAGGGCCTTGAGACGAGGCTTTGAACGAGCCATGCCGAAGAAGGTACGGAGGGCGGTCAAGCCCTCCGCCAGAGATTTACAGCGCGTGGCGTGCGGCGCTCCAGAAGTGAGAGGAGACTTCAAGTTCAGGGACGTCTTCCGCGTGGTCATGGACGCCGAGTTGAGGGACTGTAGACCACTCCATGATGCCTTGTGGGCTGTGGTCGACGGCGAGGACGACGCCGCGGAGGACCTGGAGTTGAAGAAGATCGACGATTTGACCGGGGAGCTCGATCCGCGAAGGTGCGAACCCTTGACGCCGATGCAACGGCGGAAACTTTTAGTGTTCGTGACGGGGGTCCAGCGCTTGCCGGCGCGGCACGCGGAGTTCCTCACGGTCGAGCTGCCCTTCCTGCCCTTCGGCGTCGACGAGCAGCGCCGCATGCTCGTCATGGTGCCCCAGAGCCACACGTGCGACAACATCCTGGAGCTGCCGAACTACTGGGAGGCCCTCTTGAAAACTAAGACCGACGAGGCGCGGCCCCCGCGGCGGGGGTCGCGGGAGTGCAACGCGCTAGAACGCGAATTGCGGAAAATTGTCAGAGCGAAGCTGCTCGTGGCTCTGGATAACGCGGTCGGCTACGGCCTCGATGCTTTGGAGCCGCACGTGACGCACGCGTTGGCTTGTGCTGCCGCAGAAGATGACGCGGCCGCCGCGGCACTGATCGCGTCCAGTCGAATACGCTCATCTAATGACGCCATCAACAACGATGACAACTACAACTTCTTCGATGACGAGGATAACGAGTCCATTCCGTCCATACCCGGGCTCAAGGAAGAGGACCACATCCCTTTGTTAAAGGAGGCCGGCGCCGCGACTACCCGACCGTCCCTGCAGTCCGACGACGAGGACATCCCCGATTTAGTAGACGCGCCGCGCCAGGAGGACAACAGCGTGGACCTGGAGATCCTGCACGCGCTGGCCGCCTCGCCCATCCGGGACGCGCGGCCGGCGTCGCCGGACGCGGAGCTCAGCGTGGGCGACCTGGGCGGGACCCACGACGAAGACGACCTCTCGGGCGAGGAGCTGGGCGTGACCTTTCGCCCCGTCGAGGCGGAGATCCTGTCGAGCCCCAAGCGGCCGACGGAGGAGGTGCTCGACGAGATCTCCGAGGACGAGCGACCCGCCTCGCCTGCCAGTGAGAAGGGGGCTGCCTTAGCGGAGGAGCTGCCCGCGGACGACGCGCCGAACGACGGACCGGGCACGACCGCGGCCCTCGACGACCTCTCGGACGTCGAGCTCGAGCCGTCTAAGGCGCCGTCGACGCCCGACGGCCTCGACGAGCTGTCGGGCATCGACCTCGGACCCTCCAAGGCGCCAAAAACCCCCGCGGCGGACGACCTGTCCGACGTCGAGGAACTCGAGCCTCCCAAGCCGAAGACGCCCGCGGACGACCTCTCGGACGTCGAAGAGCTCGAGCCTGCGCCTACGCCGCCGGCCCCCGCGTTTGCGATAGGTGCTCGCGTCGAGGCCCGCTTCGAGGGTGGCGATCAGTGGTATCCTGGCAAAATATTCAGCGCGCACGACGACGGTACGTACTATATTCGCTTTGACGATGGGGACGAAGAGGACCGGGTGCCGGCCGCATCCATACGAAAGGTCGACGCGCCTGCCGCGGAAGCGCCCGCCGCCGACGAGCCGCCGGTGGCCTCCGAGCCGACCGCCGCGGACGACGAGGGCGACGACATTCTCGCGGGTCTCGAGGACCTGGGCCTAAACACGACAGCGCAGACGCCGCCGCCGGCCGAACCGGCCGAGCCGTCGAAGGCCATTTTGGACAAACTTGAGGAGCCAATAAAGCGACCCGAGTCTCCGTCCGACGACGACATCCTTTCCGACATCGAGGACCTCCCGGGTCTCGATCTTGAGGAGCCCACGGAGGCGCCACGGGACGTGGAGGAACCCGAGCCCGCTCCGCGCAAGCCGTCGGCCACCGAGGACGCGCCGGCGTTCGCGATCGGTGCCCGCGTCGAGGCGAGGTTCAATGGCGGCGAGGCCTGGTACCCCGGGAAAGTTTTTTCGGCACATCCCGATGGCACGTATTTCGTGAGGTTTGACGACGGCGACGAGGAGGACAACGTGCCCGCTGAATATGTACGGCCGGAGGTCGTTTCCGCCTCGGGGTCCCCGGTCGTCTCGGATAACAAACCAGCGAAGCCGGCGGACGACGTCCTCGCGGAGTTCGACTTTGAGGTCAGCGATGGCGAGCCGAGCCCACGGCAGGTTACGCCCCCGACCGCGAAGCCCGCCCGCCAGGCTACGCCTCCGCTGGAGCCCGTTGCCGCGCCGCCGTCCGACGACGACGATATCCTCGCTGGTCTGGACGACCTAGGCCTGAACACGATGTCCGTCTCGGAGCCTCCGGCGCGAGCGGACCCGCCGGCGGCGCAGAAAACGAGTGGCACGGAGGACTTCGACTACGACGCGCTCGAGGCCGACCTCTTCGACGCGCCGGCGTCTAAACCTGGCACGGCCGGCACCGGTATCCAGAACGCCTACGACGACTCGCGGCCCAGCACCTACGACTCGCGCCCCTACGACTCCAAGCCCGGCACGGCCGGCACGGACGGCTACTACGACTCGCGACCGGAAACGCGCGAGCAGGCGTCGAAGCCGGGCACGGCCGATTTCTATGACCCGCGGCCCCAGACGGGCGCGAGCGGGGACTTCAGTGATGACTTCTCGGACTTCGAGGAACTTTAAAGAAATGTTAGTATAACTTGACTCAGTAGCGCAGCTCGGTGCTCCGGAACTTCTCGATTGTGTCATCATCTAACCGGACACTGACCCACGCCCCTTGGATCTTCGTCACGACGCCGTCGTCGTCGTCGAGGGCCAGAGCGACGCGGTCGCCGACCGAGAGGATATGCCCGCGTGACACGATCCACGTCCGGCACGCCAGCAGCACCGCACCGACCGCAGGCATAAGAGCGGCGTAGTACGCCACGTGGCCCAACGCCCCAAAGCCCAGCGCGTCGATGTCGTACAGCCAGGGGTAGACGTAGCGCGCCGTCCACGCGAAGTTTACTGAAGTGCACGCCCCATAGAAGCACGTGTAGAGCCCCGCGGCGGCCAGGATGGCCCCGGGCGACGGAGCGTGCTCGATGAGGCCGTCGAACTTCTTCACGCCGAGCACGTCGAGCAGCGGGCACAGCCAGAGCGGCGTGTGCATCAGATGCATCCAGCGCTCGTAGGGGTGGCCGAGCGACTCGTGGTAGGTCCACTGGTCGCGCCACGTCGGGTTGCAGCACCGCATCAGCAAATAAAAGAAGAAGAAGAGACAGTACACGACAATGCCGAGGCCCAGGCACGCCGAGGCGGCGGCGTGCGCCTGGGCTTCAAATTTACCGGTCGTCGCGGCGATGACCGAGAGGGTGTGGTAGGCCAGGAGCACCAATAAAATCTGCGCCGTGAGGTAGACCCACACGCCGAGGTGCGCCCGCAGCTCGATCTCGTGCTGGCCCATGTCGCGGCCCTGCTCGTCGTACCACGCCCCCGGCACCGGCCGCGGGAGGTGGTGCTGGGTCCAGTTCGCGTAGGCCATGACGGCGAAGAGGGCGCACGATAAAGCAGCGCGCATGGGCTCCTTATTGATATAGATACGTCCCGTCGGTGGCTTTGCCTTGGCGCGTGGCTTGGACTTGCTGCGCGGCTTGGCCGGCGACTTGGTGCGCGGTTTGGCTGGTGACTTGGCACGCTTAGCGGCAGCACGGCGCGGCGGGCGCTCATCACTGTCCTCATCTGCATAGTTTGTCGCGGCGCGTGGGCGACGGGTGGCGACCATTATCGGTGCAACGCCGCTGTGCGCTTGCTGTGGCAGTGCTGGTGAGTTCTTAATGTGCCACCGGGGTGCGCGTAGAGGCTGCCCGCGTGCGTCTCCCTCGCGAGGCGAAGTGAGACGAAACCACAGCGGCGCCAGAAAGCAAGGAACCGCTACTGCTCGGAGCTTTCAACCGACCAATCTCAGGTCCCGAGAGCACGGAAGTTAGTGTTACAGCGGCCGTGTCTCCTCTGAAAACCGATTGTGATCGGGCGCTGTGCTCTGCGTTGCAATTTGGTGCTGGGCAATTGGGCGCATCAGCGCCCGACGCCCGTGCGAGGAACTTGGAGATTGACGCTGCCACGATGTTCGCCGCGCCCGCGGCAGCACCGCCTGTGCAGCCAAGTCAGCCGAAGAACCTGATGGTCAAATGCGACAGCAGCAAGCCCCGGTCCTTCAAGACCTACTCCCGGTTCGGCCGGGACCCGGAGGTGTATTTCTACGTCATCGACCACGTCCTCTACGGCCTGGCGCGCGAGGCGGCTGTTACCACAAATGTCATCAAGGTATGGAGTGCGGGCTCTGCCGGCGGCGAGGAGCCCTATGCGCTCGCCATCGCTTGGCACGCCGTGCTGGCGGAGCGCTTTCCGACCGTGCGGCTGGAGATCGTGGGGACGGACATCGACGACGCCAGCCTCAAGCGCGCCCGGGCCGGCGTCTTCGACGTCCACGCCGTGGCTAATTTACCGGTCGAGTGGGTCGCGTCCTGCTTCCGACTCTTGGACGACGGCCGCTACGAGCTCTCCGACGAAATACGACGGAGCGTGTCCTTCGCCAAGGGCGACGCCGCGACGGACGCGCCGCCCGGCCCGTGTTTTGACCTGGTGCTGGCGCGCTACTCGCTCTTCCTCTACCTCGCGCCGGTTCAAGCAAAAAAGGCGCTCGAGAGGGTGCGCGGCGTCCTCGGCGGCACGCTCGTGTGTGGGCTCTCGGACCAGCTTCCGCGCGACCACGCGCTGGACCGCGTGCCCGGCGCGCCGGCCGGCGTCTACCGCTCGTACCACGGCACGCGCCCGAAGACGGCGCGGGCGAGCGACGGCCTGCCGGCGACGCTCACGGAGCTGCTGGCCGCCGAGGGGGACGTGCTGCGGCCGGGTCCCCGTGACGCGTCGCCGCCGAGGCGCCTCGTGAGCCGGGCGAGCCGCGACATTCTGGAGAAGACGGCGCGGGGCGAGGACCCGTTCCCCGCGGAGCGCTTCCCGCGGACGGCGGCCGCCGCCATCGCGCCCGCGCGGCCGCGGACGGCCGTGGGCTTCGGGAGTGCCGGGCCGCTCCCCGCGTCGCCGCCGCGGAGGCGGCCCCGTACGGCGCGCGTTATTCGTGACGCCACGCCCGCGAAGCGACTGGCGCCGCCCGCACCGCCCGTCGAGCCGAAGCGGATCCCACCGGAGAAGGCCCAGGCCCTCGTCGCACGACTGACGCCTGCGCCCGTCCCCCGCCGCGCCCGGCCAGCGTCGGCGCCCCGGCCGGTGTCGCGCGCGTCGCAGCCACCCCGCGCCACGGAATACGTTCCGAGCCTCCCGCCGGTCGAGGCGCAAAAGCTTGTTGAGCGACTGACGCGACCGGCGCGGCGCGAGCAGCAGCCTGTCCGCAAGCGGCGCCGCAAGGGGGGCAAGAAAGTCAAGTTGCGGAATATGCTGTCGCGGATGAGAAGATGCGACTCGAAGCGGAAGAAACGGTTCCGCGCCCTGCAGGAAGCGGTCTTCACGGCGGAGCGAGGCGTCGAGAGCGACGGCGATGCGGTCGGCCTGCAGAAGCTTTCGCTCCTTGCCGCTGCGCCGCGTCCGCCGCCGCCGACACGACGGCCACCTGCGCCGCCACCCGCTCAGGCTGCGCGGCCGCGGACCGCCGATCTGGGATACACGGCGCGGTGCGCTCGGTCGCGGCCCGTGCGGCGGAGCGCCCCCGTGGCGCCCGCGGCTCCTGTTGTTCGGTATCGCATGGACACCGTGGTCGGCAGAATCGAGTACCGACCGACGCGGCCAGTGCCGCAATGTACGGACGTTCCGTCGTTCCTGCGGCGACCGGCGAAGCTCTTGACCCCTGCGTAATTAGTGTTAACAACATCTTACACGAAACGATAATGGCTCACTCCTCCACGACCGGCAGCGGTGGCGGCGGCGGCGGCGGCGACACCGTGCCCGCGCGCGGCTCGTCGACTTCGCCGTCGGACACCGCGCTCGCGGACGCGTCGGAATCTCGCTTCCGCCGCTTCTTCTCCTTCTTCTTACGTTTCTCCTTTTTGAGCGCCTTTTTGGCCTGCTTCTTGAGCTTCTTGTTGTCCTTCTTCTTGTCCTTTTTTCTCTTTTTCCTGGCACCGCTGCTCGACGACGACGACGAGGAGGAGGACGACGCGTCGTCGTCGTCGCCGCGCGTCATCATCCCCACCACGCCGCCGTGCAGGCCCGACGCGGCCAGCCGCTGGGCCTCCTCGCCGAGGCCCTTGCGCTTGCGCTTCAGGGCCTTCTCGCGGTCCTTCCCCAGGGACTTCGCGTACGCGCGGTCCGCCGCCTCGTCGCGCTCGCCGACGTCGGCCTTCGCCCTGGCGATCTGGGGCGCCACGATGGCGTCGTACATGCGGTCGAGCGCGCCGCCCGCCTGCGCGCCGTGCTCCGCCATGAGCCGCGCCGCGGACCGGCCGTGGTCCTGCTTCGGGTGGCGCCGGCAGCAGCCGTTCAGGCACGGCTGGCACGTGGGCACGTCGACGCGTGTTTTTGCTACACCTTCGCCCGTGCTGTGCTTGGCGTCGAGGGCGCCCCACATCGTGGTTTCGCGCGTCTCTGGCGGTCGCGTGACCGCGGCGTTTTGGTGCCGAGAACGCTGCGGCGCAGCGCGCTTCTAGATGGTTATGGCTGGTTTTGCTATTTAGTGTGTACACGCTCCGCTGGCCAGCTTTACGCGTTCAGCCGGCTCCTGCGATCGCTTACTGTGTCCGTACGGTTCTTTCTGCGATCGATGCCGTGCTTGCGCCTCCGTACTGCCAGACCTGTCGCTGGCGTTCGTGAAAACCCCGTCTAACTGAACCCGAACTTTAGGTTTTGACGAGTTGTCGAGCTAGTTTTCGGGCACCTAGGTGTGCTCGATTTTTAGGTTTTCGCACGCGAGGGTCCTCTCTTTCCGGAAAGTTCATACATTAGCCCTTACTCAACGCCCGCCGCTCCTTCTTCAGCAGCTCGAGCGCCGGCCCCACGCCCGGCCGCGCGGCGGCGACGCCCTCGAGGGCCCGGATCGCGTCGTCCAGAGCGCGCGCCTCCGCGGGGCGCGGCGTGGCGTCGCGCAGCGCGATGCGCCTGACGACGCCCGCGAGCAGACGCTGGAGCTCCTCGTCGAGCCAGGCCCACGCGTCGAAGGATGCTGGCGCGACGCCGATGAGGACGTCGCCGGTCACGGTCAGCGAGACCTCGTCGGCGTCGAGCTTGGCGTCGTCGACCGCGCGCTGCACCGCGGCCGCGTCGCTCGCGCCGGACAGGTCCCAGACCAGCTCCACCTTGCTCTCCGCCGCCTTCGCCAACTTCCGCAGGCGCAGGTCCTTCACGGGGCCCGCTGCCGCTCGCGCGGGCTGAGACCATGCGGCGCCGCAGCGCAGGCGCCCGGACGCGTCCTTGCAATCCTCAGTGGCCTGCACCTCGTACCACTCCGGAGCGACGTCGCCTCGTTGGAGACCTTTGAGCGTGACGGCGCCCATGGCGTTCGAGGACACCAGGTCCTTGTCCCAGATCTTAAGCTCTATGTCCGCGTCCTGCGGCGCCTGCACATCACATTCTAACGTAAAGCCCCACTCCGGGTCCAGCGACTTCTTCACGACTTCTGTTGTACCAACCTTCTTCCCATTCACCTTGACCACGACGTAGGGGTCGCTCGACTTATCTTTCTTCCGCAGCGCCCAGTCTTTGACCACGAGACCTTCACCTTTTTCCACGGTGATGCGTAACGTGCAGGGCGGCTCCGGCGCCGAGAAGACGCCCTGGAGCTCCTCGGCGAGCCACTGCCACGCGTCGAAGCTTGCGGGCGCGGTGGCGATGAGCACGAGTTTACCGCCGCGTGTCTCGCACGCGAAGGCCACCTCGTCGGCGTCCAGCTTGGCCGCCTGGACGGCACTAAGTATCGAGGCGCCGTCCGTGCCCGGGACCGTGGTGAGGTCGAAGGTGCGCTCGACCCGGGCCGCCTCTTTGGGTCCGAACACGCCGCCCAGCACCGACGAAAAGAAGCCCCGCTTCTTCTGATTGGGAGGTGATGGAGGAGCGGGCGGTGGGGCGTCCACCGCGCCGTGCACCTGGGTCACGTGCTGTGCGA
>Ga0302122_10000724_pt1 | contig 20548 bp, 20 predicted proteins | sample CB21_SCM_MG_FD_203115 | JGI IMG/M metagenome (GOLD analysis project Ga0302122, IMG submission 203115) | Marine microbial communities from Western Arctic Ocean, Canada - CB21_SCM | ecosystem: Environmental > Aquatic > Marine > Oceanic | place: Canada: Western Arctic Ocean | collected 2017-09-28
CCTCATGAACATGTTCGTGGGGCCGACGACGTTGCCGGCCTCTTTGCGGCTGCCGAAACCGTGAAGAATGAGCACCGCCGGGCGACGTTCACCATCGGCCAAATCGTCGGGTGTGTGGACGACGCCGGATATGTTCAGATCGCCGGATTTGCCGGACTTAAAGGTAACTGCTTCTTCCATTTTCGCCTCCGTTGGGGTTTTTCCCTTTATACGCGCGTGGCACCTCACCGGGCAACGCTGGACCAGCCCGGGCATCGTTGATAAGAGATCGCCCATGGAAAATTCGCCGATGGTCGTCGCCGAAGACGCGCTTGCGCGTTTTGCCGCTAATCTGTTTGCCGCAAAGGGTCTGCCGCCGGCCGACGCGGCGCTGGTCGCCCGGGTACTGGTCTGGGCGAATTTGCGGGGCGTCGATTCCCACGGCGTGCTGCGTATCCCGGGATATCTGGCGCGGATCGATAACGGCGTGAACAACCCGACACCGCAAATGACGGTCGTGACCGATTTACCCGCCGCCGCCGTCCTCGATGCCGACTACGCGTTCGGTCAAGTCGCGCTCGGCCGGGCGTCGCGAATTGCGCTCGAAAAGGCATCGGAGGCCGGGATCGGACTCTGTCTGATCCGGCGGGCGACGCATATGGGTGCAATCGGCTATTTCACGCTCGACGCAGCCGCCGAAGGGATGGCAGGGATCGCGATCACGGTGTCGCGTCCCAACATGGCCTATCCGGGCGCCCGGTCCGCCGGGCTCGCCACCAGCCCGATTGCCATCTCCGTGCCGGGCGCCGAACACGCGCCGCTGATGCTGGATATGGCGACGGCCACCGCGTCCATGGGCAAGATCATCCTCGCCCGCGATACCGGCGGTACGCTTAGCGCCGGCTCGGCTATCGACGCCGACGGCAAACCGACCACCGATCCGAACAAGGCCGCGATCCCGACCGCGCTCGGCGGGCCCAAAGGTGGCGGGCTGTCGCTAATGTTCGAATGTCTGACCAGCCTGATCGTCGGCAACCCGCTGATCGCTCCGTTTATCGAAGACGCCCCGGGCGGACGCCGCCACATGCAGAACGGCCTGATGATCGCCATCGATATTTCGAAATTCGGCGATGTCGGAAATTATGCGCGCGAGATCGACCGGTTGGCGGCGGCGGTCAAATCCCTGCCACGGGCCGACGGCGTAGACGAGATCCTGGTGCCGGGCGAACGCGGCGACAGGGAGCTGGAAGATCGCCGAGTTGCAGGGATTCCGTTACCGGTGGGAACCTGGGCACGGCTAAAAGAGGTGGCAGGGCCGCTCGGCGTAGCGATGCCTAAAGCCAGTTAGAAAAAATTTGCCGCTCCCACATCTCCTGGACGGCATTACCGAGAAGTGGGAGACGATGCCTGGCAATTTGCGCGGAATCGTATGGATAACGCTAGGCACCATCGCGCTCGCTCTGACGGATATTCTGCTGAAAATTCTCGGCCAAACCATCCATCCGTTCGAGCTCAGTTTCTTTCGCTACGTCATCGGATTTGTACTTCTTGCGCCGGTCTTTTGGCGTATGGGCCGGGTCGGTCTCGCAACAAGGCGCAAGGGACTGCATGCGGCGCGCCTGTTTCTTGCGACGATCGGCCAGACCGGCATTTTCATTGCCGTCGTCAATTTAAAACTCGCCGATGCAACGGCGTTCTGGTTCTCAAAACCGCTTTTCACAACTGTGGCAGCGGTGTTCATCCTGTCAGAACTGGTACCCCCGCGCCGCTGGATCGCGACCATCGCCGGGTTCATCGGCGTCGTGATCATGATGCGGCCCGGCACCGGTGTCATCGATCCCTATGTGCTGATCGCCATAGGCGCCGCCTTTTCGATGGCACTTGCCAATATCCTGATTCGCCTTATGGCTCCGACGGAGCCTCCGAACCGCATATTATTTTACTATCACATCGGGGGAATCCTGCTGCTCGCGCCGCCCGCGCTGTGGCACTGGAAAACCCCCGTGGGTCTGGAATGGTTTCTGATCCTGTGCATTGGGTTTGGCACGATGCTGGGGATGATCTGCTTCGTGCGCGGGTTTTCCGTCGGCGAAGCAAACACGCTCGGTCCTATCGAATACGTCCGGCTTATCTATGCAGGATTAATCGGTTATTTCCTGTTCGGCGAGACCATCGACATCTGGACCGTGGGCGGCGGCGCCATCATCGTCGGTGCGGCGCTTTTCATTGCGCGTGAGGAATCGCAGCGCAAATCGTGAACTTAATGGACCTAGTCGGCCGGGGCCCCGCCAGACGATGGTGATAACTGTAAGACCAGAGAACACTTCGAAATACCAACCGTGGCAGTGACGGATTGTATCGTGTCGTATCCGGCCGTGATGTCGGTCCCGGTAATCTGAACAGACCGGGTATCGGAGCCGTTGTCGACGACGACGACCGCAATTTTGGTCTTGGTAAGCCGCAATGTTGGTCTTGGTAATCAGCAGCGAAGCGGGTGCTGTGGACGCCAGCAGAATGTTCAAATCTATCGCCGACCAGAAGGTACGATGCGGGAGTTTTTTATCATTTTGTTCCTCGCACTACGCCGTCTATCTCACACGAAAGCGACGCCAACTTAAAACAACTACGCGAACTGGTTAACGGTTTTCACCGGTTCTCCCCTCCAAAAAACTGATCCGAAACCGCAACCGGCATTCCGCCAGATCCCAGTTGCGTTTGTAGTCCGACGGCGGGCCGGGCATCACGCGGGCCCACAGAAAACGCGGAGCGACGGATTCGGCAAGAAACCGACTTGCGGCGACCAAGTCCCCTGGCGCAGACACTGTCATCACCGAGGCGAAGCCGGCGCCCTCCGCCATCTTCGCGAGATTGGTGCGCCGCGATGTGTGGCCAGGCTGGCCGCCGGTTTCACCATGCTGGCCATTGTCGACACACACGATGGTTAGATTGTCGGGCGCAGTCGACGCCACGGTGGCGAGCGCACCGATATTCATCAGCAATTCGCCGTCGCCGGTGATAACCGCGACCTGCTGGCCCGGTGCCGCCAGCGCCATCCCAAGGCCCATAGAAACGGCGCCGCCCATCGCCCCACCAAGGGTCAGCAGGTTGTCGGCTTCCTGCGTCCACGCGGCCGTGTCCTTGGACGCACCAGCGAGGCCGGAAAGCAGCAGGTAATTTTCAGAGTCAGGAAAAAGTTCAGGCAGCAAAGCCCGGCGATCGATCGTGCTATCCAGCAAATTGATAGCCATCTCAGAACGCCTTCGCGCCGAGGAATTTTTGCGACAGGATCAGGGCGACCCCCTGCCCCGCGTTGAACGCCGCCGAGATCGCGGAATCGGTCGCCTGATCCAGCTCGTCGTCGCGCTCGACCCTGATACAGAAAATCCCCATCGCTTCGAGCACCGGCTGGACCGCCTGTCCCATCGGGTACTGCCACGGGTTCTGTTCGCCGTAATCGCCCCGCATGGTAACGATCATCAGCGCGGGGAACCGGCCGCCCTGAACCAGTGACAGCATGTTCGGCACGTTGCCGACACCCGACGACTGCATCAGCAGTACGCCACGCCCGCCGACCAGATCGGCCCCGGCGCAGAACGCCACGCCCTCCTGTTCACTGCTCAACAGCACCGCCTGTGTACGATTATCGGCTTCGGCCATGTCGACGATGGCCGCGTTGCCGAAATCAGGCACGTAGGAAAACAGCGTCACATCCGCCGCGACCAGCTTGTCAAAAATACGCCGCGACCAGTCTTCACGGCTGTGCACCTCACTCATGACTCGGATCCATAAAACTTGGCGGGATTGTCGACCAGAACCTGCGACCGTGTTGCATCATCGCCCGCCCAGACCATGAACCGACCCAGCAGATCACCGTCATAGGGTACTAGGACGACCCCACAGAAAATCCGGTCCGGCGCAGTGGCTATGCCACCTAGCGAGGCCCGGTTGTCGGAGCCATGCATTTGGGTACACCAGGTCCTCGGCGGCGGGCAAGTTTTCGGTGGCCGCGGCTCATGGTCAGGGCCCGGACACAGTCGGGTCAAGAACCTATTCCGAATCCCACGGCAGCGTCGCGCCGAGCGAATGCGTCAATGTGGCAACGTCTTCCGGGTTATAGACATGGCGCGGCGGGGTCTCGAATGTGGAATCGGGTTTTACCCGAATCACACAGCGCTGTTCTTCGATCGCCAGTTTGCGCAGTTTGACCCGTTCGTCTTCCGGCATAGGCTGCTCGGCCATCAGTTCGCAGACCGCAATCAGCAGATCGTCCCCACCTTCTTCTTCCACGGTGGCGGCCCCGTAGACAGTGATATAGGTCGGCGGCCATTTTTCATCGAGCACGCAGAGCGAGACCCGTCCGTCCCGCGCGACCGCCTTGGGCTTGGACCGACCGAGCATGGACGAAACAAGAATGTCTTCGCCGTCCATCACGTAATACACGCACGACATCGACGGTCCGTGCGCCTTGCGCGGGTAGCCGAAGATGCACGTCCGGTGGTTGCGCACAAAATCGCGGCGTTCTACTCCGTTCATAGTCGTCTCTCCCTTATTTCTTTTTCCACTCGAATTCGTCTTCCCAGCCCTCTTCAACATCACGGACCGATGTTTCCGGCGTCACGTCGGCGGGTACCTGGCGCTGAAGCGTGCGGCGCCCGTTCTCAAGCCAGTCGCTGTCGGTCGCCCGCGCGGCGGCGTCTGTCCAGGCCTGCGACCAGTCGCCGAGCGAATAGCCATGCCACGGCGCTTCGGGCCGCAATGCGGGCAGACCGAGCTTCTCCCACAGCGCCTTACCGGCCTCCATGTAGGGTTTGGTCGGCAACGCCAGCGGCGGCATGGGAGATTTCATCGTCGCGTCGATCAGCAACGTCGAATCCTCTTCACCGGAACTCTCGCGTTTTGGACCGTGTCCCTGACCGCGGTGGCGCAGAACCTCAACGTCTTCGGTCGGATTCAGCCGGTACGCCATAGCCCAGAGAATCGCATCGGCGTTATCGGCATCGATATCCTCATTCACGGCGATGGTGATCTTGCCGCAATCGCCCTTGAAACTCGCCGCCCCGTAAAGGGCGCGCCACACTTCGGTGCGCGGCGTCTCAGGCTCAAGCGTAATGATAGTGACACGCAGCAGACCGGTCAGCGGTTCGTGCAGCTGGACTTTCTGTACCCCCTTGATGCCGAGGTGGTCGCGCAGATGCGCCTTGAACAATGGTTCATAGGCGATCCGCTTGATGACCGAACTTTCGGACGGCGCTACCTGCGATATATAAGACGGGATGACTGCGTTCTTCCGATGCGTGATCGCAGTCACCTTCATCGGTAGATTCAATTCCTCCAGCGCGACGTGGCCGTGACTTTCGCCGAACGGGCCTTCCGGCTCCAGAAAATCTGTGTCGATATAGCCTTCGATTACCAGTTCGGCCTCTGCCGGAACCAGAAGATCGACGGTGCGCGCCCGGACAACATTGATCGGCTCACCCGCCAGACCGCCGGCCACCTCCAGCTCCTCGACACCGACCGGCAGTTTCTGCGGCCCCATGAAAGCAACATAAGGCGGGCAGCCAACGACGATCGCGCAGGGCAGTTTCTCGCCGCACGCCTTGTGCATCTTCCAGTGCATGTAGCCTTCAGCGCCGCCGACCCGCGTCGCCATCCGCACCACCAGCCGGTCGGACGCCTTGAGGCCCGCGCGATAGGTACCCATGTTCTGGGTGCCCGTATCCGGGTTGCGCGTAATCACATTGGTCGCCGCCAAGGTCGGCGTCGAATCGAATCCGGGGGTCGACAGCGGGATGGGGAGACGCACGAGACCGCCCTCTTCGCCAAGCAGGTCCTGGCCTTCTATAATGACATCGTGACACGGCGCTTCGTTCACCAGACGCGGTGGTACCGGGTTGGCGATCGCATGGGCCCATTTGGCGGCAATGTTATCGACCGTCGTGTCCATGCCTGTGGCGTAGATATCCTGGTTCGCGGCCAGCGCGCCGATAACGACAGGAATGTCATATTTCCGCCCCTTTGAATCGGTGATGTTGTTGAACAGGAATGCCTTGCGGTCCGCCTCCCGCAGCCCCCCCCGGAACTGCCAACGCACCAGCGCTGACATCTCGGTATCCTTGTTTACGGGCTCATCGACCACGTAAAGAAGATCTCGCGCCTTCAGTTCTTCGATATGCTGCTCAAGATCGCGGTAGTCTCGTTTGCCGCCAAAGGCATCCATGTCGCTTCACTCCTTGTCGTACACGGCGCCTTTATGGCACAGCAACGCCGCAAAGGAAAAATGCTATGCAGCGGCGCAGATGCCTTGGGCATTGTGATAAATATCTCGCGTTCCACCGAGAAAAGGATTCGGATTTGTGTCCACTCAGCCCGGTACGGCATCTGCCCGTCGCCATACTGGCGCTCGCCGTTTGGTGCCCAGTTGCACTGTTAGTGCTGCTGCATTAGCACCCATGATTGCAGCTAGAAATTACACTCCGAACGCGTATTACGTGCGCGCGCCGCCATGCACGATCGTCAGCACCACGGCATTTGGGTTGATTGAAGTATGCCGGATCGCACTGACCACCGACCAGTACGTCCAGATAATGCTCGGTCCAGGCCCCCTTTTCCGCGAGCAAAAAACGCACCTTCGACGCGCAGACGGATGAGCCGTTGTGATCGAGTTCCAGTACCCAAACTGCTCCGGCTATTTATGACGCGCGATGGTAGCATCAGCGCATTAAATGTTCGAGCGGACCGGCCCCAATAATATTGGGGGTTAGCGTATCCGGGCTGCCACCTCTTGCATTACGCCCTTGACGCGAAGGAGGAACGGCCTCAGCCTTTTGACTATGGTTCTATATGATCAATGGTACGTCGCGGCATTCGCCGATGAGCTGCAAGATGAAATTCTTGCACGGACGTTCTGTCATCAGCCCGTGGTCCTGTACCGTCTCGACGATGGCGGCGTGATCGCGCTGGAAGACCGGTGCTGCCATCGCCACCTGCCGCTGTCGAAAGGAAAGCTGACAGTCAACGGGCTGCAATGCGGGTATCACGGCCTGACGTTCGACCGGACCGGCGCCTGCGTCAGCGTGCCGAGCCAATCGCTGGTGCCGCCCGGCGCCCATGTCCGATCCTATCGCACCGAGGAACGCCACGGCCTGATCTGGATATGGATGGGCGACGAACAAAACGCCGACCTGGCGCAAATTCCGGACTATCACTGGATCAACGACCCGGCCTGGGCGATGGTCGGCGGCAGCATCCCGCTCAAGGCGCACTACATGCTGTCGATCGACAACCTGCTCGACCTAACCCACGAATATTACGTTCACAATTCGACCTTGGGCGCCGAAGCGATCGCGGACCATCCCGTCAGGACGGAACGGTTCGATTCGTCTGTGCGGGTGACGCGCTGGATCCACGACGAAGACCCGGGCCCATTCTGGCGCATGGCGCTCGACCGCGACATCGATTGCGACCGATGGCAAATCGTCAACTTCCACCTGCCGTCCCACACCATGCTGGACGTAGGTGTTGCGCCGGCTAAGACAGGGGCGCCGGAGGGTAATCGCAGTGAGGCGATCGAGGGACGCGTCTGCATCTCGCTGACCCCGATCGATGACCGAAATTCATGGTATTTCTGGGCGTTCTGCCGGAATTTCCAGACGGATGACCAGGATCTAGACGCCACGTTCGAGAAAGCCGTCACCGGCGCCTATATGGAGGATGTAACGGTTCTGGAAGCACAGCAGGCGATGATGAATATCACCGAAAACCCATGGAAAATCGACGTCAACGCCGATGCCGGACAACTCGCCGGACGCCGGTTATACGATGATGCACTTCGGCAACAAGAATCGCGCCTTCAGGCGGCAGAGTAACACCCCTAAGTGCCGGCAACACAGAACTGCGACGGACTAGGTTCCCGAATCCGCCGAACCGCACTAGGATCACGCGGACAGGGACATACGGGATAATCACGGTGACGTTCAACACCATACTCTACGAAGAAGACGGCCCGGTCGGCACGATCATCCTCAATAGGCCGGATGACGGCAACATGTTCACCGCCGAGATGTGTCATGAAATCCGCGACTGCATCAACGACATCCGGCGTGAGACCCGCACCCGCGTGATCGTAATCACCGGTGCCGGCGACAAATTCTTTTGTATCGGCGGGCGAAAGGACGGGATGGAGGAAACCAAGCTTTATGCCGGTGTCGTGCCGACGCTCGAAATGTACGAAGCGATCGACCGGCTGCAAAAACCCGTCATCGCCAGCGTAAACGGCTTCGCCGTCGGCGGCGGCAATGTGCTGCAGATGGTCTGCGACCTGACCATCGCCAAGGAAAGCGCAATCTTCCGGCAGGTCGGACCGATGATGGGATCGTTCGATGCGGGTTACGGCACCTGGTACCTCGAAGACCTCGTCGGCAAGAAAAAGGCAAAGGAGATGTGGTATTGCAATATCAAGATCCCAGCAGCCGAGGCGCTAGAAATGGGGTTGATCAACCGCATGGTGCCGGATACCGAGCTCGCCGAAGCGACGCGCGAATTCGCGCTCGAAGTCGCTGAGCGGGGACCGTTCGCCCTGGCATCGATCAAAGGCGCGTTCAATGCGCGCCACGGCGGTGTCGGCGGGCTGGCCCGCCTCGCCCATGACCTGCTGCTGCGCGATTATCTCGACAGCGAGGAATCCAAGGAACTTAGCAAGGCGTTCGGCGAGCGTCGGCCGGCAGATGCGGACAAGTTCGGTCATTGACATAAAATGCGACCATTCCTGACCCTGCACAACCCCGCCCGCGCGCGCGACTATTACGACCGGGGCCTTTGGGCCAACGACACATTTTATAGCCTAATGGCCAGGCATGCCGAAGAGCGGCCCGACGACATTGCCTATAGGGATGGCGTAAACACGCTGAGCTGGCGGGATATTGCCGGCCGTGTAGACGCCTTCGCCGCTGACCTCCGGGCCAAAGGCCTTGTCCCCGGCGATCGGGTCTCGGTGTGGATGTCAAACCGGATCGAGCCGGTGATCGCGTTCCTCGCGTGTTCGCGCGGCGGGCACACAATCAACCCGTCGCTGCACAGCACCAACACCTGCGCCGAGGTCGGCCAGCTTCTGCGCCGGCTTGACACCGCCGTGCTGATCACAGAAGACGGCTGGGGTGCGGATCGGGGTACCGGCAAACTGGAAACCGAAATCGCGGAATTACCCAGTCTTCACACGGTCTATACGCCCGATAATTTTCCGACCACCGGATCGCGTTCATATACCGATCCGGTCATCGATCCAGACAGTGTCGCCTATCTCGCCTTCACGTCCGGCACCACTGGTCAGCCGAAATGCGTGATGCATTCCGACAACACGCTGATGTCCAACCCGCGCGATATGGTGCACGACTGGAAGCTTGACGCGGACACGCGAATTCTGACCCTCAGCCCCTTGTCGCATCACATCGCCTGGGTGGGGGTCAGCCAGTGGCTCATCTGCGGTGGGAGATTGATCATCGACGCGCCACCACCAGGTATGAGCCGCCTCGACTGGATCGTCGAAACCGGCGCAAATTATGTGATGGGCGTGCCGACCCACGCGATGGATATCCTGGCCGCCCAGCGAGCCGCCGGCCTGCCGCGCATTGGTAACGTCGAGATTTTCTATATGGCGGGCGCGCCGATACCGCCGGTAGTCTGCGAGGCGTTTGTCGATCTCGGGATCAAGCCGCAGAATATATACGGGATGACCGAAAACTCGTCGCACCAATACACCCACCCGGACGACGATCCCGACATCTGGATCAATACCTGCGGCCGCGGCGGACCCGCCTATGAGGTGTTGATCGTCGACGCAGAAGATAGCGACAAACCAGCGACACCGGGCGACACCGGCCAGATCGCCGGGCGCGGGGCCGCATTGATGCTCGGTTATTTCGGAAACCAGGAAACGACGCAGGACAGCTTCAATCGCGACGGCTGGTTTTTGTCGGGCGATCTGGGGCGGGTGGACGAAAACGGCAATCTGCATATCGACGGGCGGCTTAAGGACCTCATCATTCGTGGCGGCCACAATATCTATCCGTCGCATATTGAGGCGCTGGCACTCCGCAGCCCGGACGTCGAGAAAGTCGCGGCGTTCCCGATTCCGGACGACCGGCTCGGCGAAAAAGTGTGCATCGCCGTCATCGGCTCGTTGGAGCCGGACGAGCTGCTGTCGCACCTCGATGCCGAAGGCCTGTCGAAATACGACATGCCGGAGTATTTCCTCCGGGTAGAAAGCCTTCCGCTGACCGCAAGCGGGAAAATTCTGAAACGCGAGCTTACCGAAATGCACCGGCGCGGCGAAATCAATCCCGCCCCTATCCGTTTCCAGGCTAGCAAGGAGGGCGTCTGATGGCAGTCGAACTGACGCGGCGCGATCATGCCGCAGTCGTTACCCTGAATCGCCCCGAAGCATTGAACGCGTTATCATTCGATATTCTGCGTACTCTCGGAGAAACCTTCGATGCGGTAGCGGAATCGGACGCGCGTGTCCTGATCGTTACCGGCGCCGGGGAAAAGGCGTTCTGCTCCGGCGCCGACATCACCGAACTTCGCGGACGCACGCTGATGGAACAGCAGCGCGGCGCGGAGCTCGGCCAGTCAGTGTTTTCAAAGCTCTGCGCTCTGCCGATTCCATCGGTCGCAATCATCAACGGTTTTGCGTTTGGCGGCGGGCTGGAGCTGGCACTCGCCTGCACGTTCCGCCTGGCCACCCCGAAGGCGAAGATGGGCTTACCGGAAGTCAAACTCGGCCTGATCCCGGGCTATGGCGGCACCCAGCGCCTGCCCCGCATCATCGGCGAAGCCCGGGCGCTGGAAATCATCATGACCGGGCGTACAATCGGTGCGGAAGAAGCGGCGCAAATCGGGTTGGTTTCGCACATCGTCGACGGCCCCGCCGTCGAAGCCGGGCTGGAATTCGCGAACGGGTTCACCGGCCACAGCCTGACCGTGCTCGAACTTGCCCGGCGCGCGGTTACCCGAGCGCTCGACACTCCGCTGACGGAAGGGCTGAAAATCGAAGCGGACTTGTCGACCCTCGCCTATCAGCTCGAAGATTCCGCCGAAGGCATGGCCGCCTTCGAGGAAAAACGTAAACCGGAGTTCAGGGATGGCTGAAGGACTGGCAATCGTTACCGGTGGCAGCCGCGGCATCGGTGCAGCGATTGCAACCGCCCTCGATGCGCAAGGATACGATGTCGTATCCGTGTCCCGATCGGGCGACACACCGGCAGGCCGCGGCATCGCCTGTGACCTGACCGACGAGACGGCGTTGAAAGCTGCATTTTCGGACATCGGCGCGGCGGGGCCAGTCGTGGCGCTGGTCAATAACGCGGGCTTTCACATTACGGCGAAAAGCGCCGAATTGGAGCGCGGCGATTACGAACAGGTCATGGCGCTGAACGCCACCGCCGTGATGCTAGCCTCGCGCGAAGCCTATCCGTTACTCAAACAGTCGGGCGGAACCATCGTCAATATCGGCTCGTTTTTCGACCGGATGGGCGTGCCGGACAATCTCGCCTATTGCGCGTCGAAGGCCGCCGTCGGCGCCATGACCCGCTGCCTCGCGGTTGAATGGGCGAAGGACGGTATTCGCGTCCTAAACGTCGCGCCCGGCTATATCGCCACTGATCTGAACGAGGACTATCTCGCCCGCGACAAGGTTAAGACCTGGCTCGCCAGCCGCATCCCGACCGGCGGGCCAGGCACACCGCAAGATGTAGCCACCCTGGTGACCAGCCTGATCACTGGAGCAATCCCCTATCTTACCGGAGAGACCATCTATCTCGACGGCGGACAGGGAATGAAGCACTGATGACGATTCTGGACCAAATAGCCCAATGCCGCGACTGGGCCGAGGACGAGCGGATCATGCTCGAACAGGTGCAACGCGTCGCCGACGAGGTAATCGCGCCCAACGCCGCGGTATTCGACAAATCCGGAGATTTCCCGTGGGAAAACGTTGAGGCACTCAACGACCTCGGCATGAACGCTATATTCGTGCCTGAAGCCTATGGCGGCGCGCCGATCCGCTATTCGCTGTATCTCGAATGCGTCACCATCATCTCCGAGGCCTGCGCGTCGACCGGCATCATTTACGCAACGAATTATCACGCCATGGGACCGGTGATCGACCACGCGAACGAGGAGCAAAAAGCGCGCCTGCTACCGCGCATCGCCGAGGGCGGTCTCGCTTCGCTGGCCATAACTGAGCCGTCTGCCGGCTCTGACGCCACCGGGATGAAAACCCGGTTTACGCCTGACGGCGACGAGATCGTGATCGATGGCGGCAAGACGTTCATCACCAGTGGCGACGAAGCGGATTTGATTTTGTTGTTCGGAAAATGGTCGGAAATAGACGATCCGAAGGCCGCGATCAGTGCTGTCGTTTTGGAAAAGGGTACGCCCGGCTTCGATGTGCTACGCAAGGAGGAAAAGATGGGCCACCGCGCATCTTCGACCGCGGCCCTGTCGTTTTCCGATTGCCGCACCTCGCGCGCAAATCTGGTGGGCGAGCCGGGATCCGGGCTTTCCTTGCTTCTCTCCTCGCTCAACAAATCGCGTCCGAGCGTCGCCGCCCATGCTCGCGGCATCGCGCGCGCCGCGTTCAAAGACATGATCGCCTATATGAACGAGCGCGAACAATCAGGCCGCAAAATCATCGAGTTTCAGGGAAACCAGTTCACCGTCGCCGATCTGGCAAGCGACCTCGCCATGCTGGAAACTTGGATCGACCACGTCGGCCGCTTGGTCGAACGGAATGCCGATGACTTCGGGATGGAAGCATCCATCGCCAAGATGCGCGCCTCCGACCTCGCCATGCGGATGACGACGGAGGCCGTGCAGATGCATGGCGGCTACGGCTATTGCATGGACTACCGGGTGGAGCGGCTTATGCGCGATGCCAAGATCACCCAGATATGGGAAGGCACCAACCAGGTGCACCGCCAGCTCATCGGAAGGAGCTTTCGCGTAAAATGACCGGAAAGATTAAAACCGTCGGTATCTGTGGCGCCGGCGGCACCATGGGCGCGGGGATCGCCATCGTCGCCGCACGCGCAGGATTTGAAACCGTCTGTTACGACACCGCCGCCGATGCACTGAGCCGGGCACGGGCCCAGACCGACGAATTTTTCGGCAAATCGGTCGAGCGCGGGAAAATGTCGGCAGATGACAGGGACGCGGCCATGGCGCGGCTGTCGAATACGACCGATCTCGGTGGCCTTGCCGGCTGCGATCTGGTGATCGAAGCGGTCTTCGAGGAACTGACGATCAAGCAGAAGCTGTTTCGCGCGCTGAACGGCATCTGCGCCGAGCACGCCATATTCGCGTCCAACACATCGACCCTGTCCATCACGGAGATCGCGTCGGGCTGCGGCCGGGAAGACAAAGTCGTTGGGATACATTTCTGCCTGCCGGCGCAGCTCATGAAGCTGATAGAGATGTCGCCCGGCATAAATACCGCCGACAGTATCTTCGATGCCGCCTGGGCTTGGACCGAAGCGGTCGGCCAGATACCGGTAAAGACCCAGGACAAACCCGGATTTATTCTCAACGCGCTCCTGGTGCCATTCAACAACGACTGCATTCGCGCGGTCGAAGCCGGGGTCGCTTCGCCCGCCGATATCGACAGCGCAATCAAGGCGGGCCTCGGCTACCGGATGGGACCGTTCGAGCTGATCGATCTGATCGGTCTCGATACCCAAATCCGCCTGTCGGAGGCGTTCTATCCAATCACCTTCGATACCCGCGCCGCCGCACCGCCTTTGTTGCGCCGGATGGTCGCCGCCGGTCGGCTCGGCCGCAAATCGGGTTCCGGATTTTTCGACTACGCCGGCAACGGCATGTATGGGGGTTGAAGCAATGAGTTATGAAATCCGCCAGAACGGCGACAGCAGATCTTTTCCCACGGGCGACGCAATTTTCGACGCCGCCATCGGCGGCGCGGACATTGTTCTGTTCCTCGGCACGCCCCCCGCGACGGTCCTGCCCGAAGCCGACAGAACTGCCATCCTTGTCGAACTCGATACCGAATGCCTCGGCGCCCATACCGGCGAATCGGCGGGCGAGGAAGGATCTTCGGTACTTGGCTTTGCGCGCTACCGCAATGGCGACGACCCGCCATCCGATCTTATCGAGCTGGTACGACAGCCCAACAGCGACAAAGATGCGATCGCCGCTGCAAAATCCCTGTTCGAATCGGTGGGATTCACCGTTTGCGTTTGTTCCGATCAGGCGGGACGCATCATCGACCGGCTGGTACGGCCCAAATACAACGATGCCCTGCGTTTTCTCGACGAAGGCCTCGCCACCGCGAAGGACATGGATCTGACCTGCTGCATGGGTCTCGGCTATCCCGACGGCCCCATAGAACGAGTAGAACGGGGCGGGATGGCACGGCACTACCAGATTACCCACGCCTTATTCGAAACCTATGGTGCACAGGGCTTTGCACCCGCCCGAAGGGCAGTAGTGGCGAATGCACGAGCCGGCGCCCCGGAGAAGAAGTAGTGCCTAGTCCACTCGATGACATTCTGGTGCTCGATTTCTCGACGCTTCTGCCAGGCCCCATGGCGAGCTTGTTCCTTGCCGAGGCCGGCGCCGACGTTATCAAGATTGAACGCCCCGGCAGTGGCGAGGAGATGCGCGTCTATCAGCCCAAATGGGGCGCCAACAGCGTCAATTTCGCTCTCCTGAACCGCGGCAAAAAATCCCTGGCGCTTGATTTGAAGAACCCGGATGACAAAGCCCGGCTCTGGCCCCTAGTGGAAAAGGCGGATGTGGTGCTGGAACAGTTCCGTCCCGGGGTGATGGCGCGGCTCGGGTTCGATTACAACACTGTCGCCGCGATCAATCCGCGCGTTGTATATTGCTCGATAACGGGATATGGCCAGAATGGCCCTAAGCGCGATGTCGCCGGCCACGATCTCAACTACCTCGGCGACACCGGGATGCTGGCGCTCAGCATGGGCACCGCGGAAACGCCGGTGATCCCGCCGGCGCTGATTGCCGATATCGCGGGCGGCGCCTATCCGGCGATGATGAACATCCTGCTCGCCTTGCGTGACCGCGACCGTTCAGGCAAGGGCAGCTACATCGACGTCTCGATGGCCGACAATCTGTTCCCCTTCATGTACTGGGCGCTCGGCAACGGCCAGGCGGCCGGCGACTGGCCGAAGAACGGCGCCGAGCTGGTGACCGGCGGATCGCCGCGCTACCGGCTGTATTCGACATCCGACGGAAAATTTGTTGCCGCCGCGCCGCTCGAACCGAAATTCTGGGCCGCCTTCGGCAATGTCATCGGGCTCGACGAAGGTCTGCGCGACGACACGAAAGATGTCGACGCGACCGCCCGCCGGGTCGCCGAGATCATCGGCGGCAAACCTGCCGATTACTGGGCGCCGCTGTTCGCCGCAGCAGATTGCTGTACCACCATCGTCAAGACCGTGCAGGACGCCATGGCCGATCCGCATTTCCGGGCGCGCGGTCTTTTCGATTCTGGGCTCGCTAACGAAGCTGACGACAGAATCGTGGCACTGCCGGTGCCGCTGGCCCGCGCCTTCCGCGCCCATGCGGACGACACTTTGTCCGCACCGGCTCTCGGCGAACATAATGACGAGATCGGGTGAGTCACCTCCCGTCTTGCAGATAGCCCCGCTTCGCGCATACGTTTGCGTATGAAAACGGGGCGTAACCACCGCCGTTCATCCACGACAGGAAGGAAATCCTAGGAATGGCGAATTCTATCGACCGACCAGATAATATCGGAAACCCGCAACTCCGCTGGGGCAGCGACGCCGTGGCGGAAACCGTCCGCTCGATCGGCGTCGACTATATTGCCCTCGTTCCTGGAGCCAGCTTTCGGGGCTTTCACGACAGTATCGTCAACTATCTCGGCAATGCCGAACCTCAGATGGTGGTCTGCCTGCACGAAGAGCACGCGGTCGCCATAGCCGACGGTTATGCCAAGGCAACGGATCGTCCGATGGCGGTGGCGCTGCATTCAAATGTTGGGCTGATGCACGCCAGCATGGCGATCTTCAACGCCTGGTGCGAGCGCAATCCGATGCTGATCTTCGGTGCGACCGGCCCGCTCGATGCCCATGCCCGCCGGCCGTGGATCGAATGGATTCACACCTCGTCGAACCAAGCCTCGATTATCCGCGACTACATCAAGTGGGACGACACGCCGGGATCGGCGCAGGCCGCCGTTGAATCGGTGCTGCGCGCCTGGCAGATCACTCAGACACCGCCCTACGGGCCGGTTTATGTCTGTCTCGACGTCGGCATGCAGGAAGCCGAGATCAAGGGGGACATCCATTTCCCGCCGGCGGAACGCTATGCCCCGGCGCGCGACGTTGCAGCCACCGACGCGGATATCGACCGCATTCTCGATGCCTTCGAGAAAGCCAAACTCCCGGTCATCATGATGGGCCGCGTCGGCTGCGATCAGGCCGAATGGGATAACCGCATCGCGCTCGCCGAGGCTCTCGATGCTATAACCCTGTCGAGCCTGCACAAACGTTCGTCCTTCCCAACGACGCATCCAAGCCACAAGCTAACGATCAGCCCCGAACGGCCGGGCGAAGCCCATACCGACCTCATGGTGGCGGCCGATCTGATTCTAGATCTCGATTGGCTGGATCTCGCGGGTTATTTGCGGCTTTGCACCGGCGAGTCACAGTCGCAGAAGCCGACCGACGCCACCGTGATCAAGGTGTCGATGGATTCGACCATTGCCCGGGGCTGGAGCGCAGATTATCAGGCCCTGCAGGCAGCGGACATCAACGTTCTGGGCCGGCCTGACACCGTGGTGAAACAGCTCCTCAAGCGGATCGGGGAACGCAATGTCAGCGCCGCGCGGCCGGCGGTTGAGGCAATTCCGCACTGGACGGAATCTGTCACACACCCCGAAAGCTCGTCCGCCGGAGCGCCGATGTCGCTCCTCGAACTCGCCTGGGTTCTCAACGAATTCTGCGAAGGCCGGGACGTGACGCTGACCCGTCTGCCACTTGGCTATCCCGGCGCCTATTGCCGGTTCGAAAATCCGATTGCCTATCTCGGCAAGGACGCCGGCGGCGCCGTTGGGTCCGGTCCCGGCCAGGCGGTCGGGGCGGCGCTTGCCCTCAAGGATTCCGGACGACTGCCGGTCGCGGTGATGGGAGACGGTGACTATCTGATGGGGGTCAATGCGCTGTGGACCGCATCCCACATGGATCTACCGCTGATGGTGGTGGTCGCCAATAACCGGTCGTATTTCAACGACGAGGCGCATCAGGAGCGTGTCGCCGTGATGCGCGACCGGCCACCGCAGAACAAGTGGATCGGCCAGCGTCTCGACCAGCCCCCGGTCGACATCATCGCGCTTGCCAAGGCGCAGGGTTTCGAGGGCGCCGAGCCGGTAACCGATGCCGACCAGTTGATGGCGGAAATGGAGCGTGCCGAAAAGGTGCTGAGGGCGGGCGGGCGCTACGTAATCGATGTACGCCGAACCGGGTACGAAGGATGATTGTCCTTTACCACAACGACATGTCGAGCTGCGCCCAGAAGGTGCGCTTCGCGCTGGCCGAGAAAGGCATCGCCTGGGAAGGCCGGCATCTGAACCTTCGTGCCGGCGACCAACATGCACCGGACTATCTCAAGCTAAATTCAGCCGGCGTTGTGCCGACGCTGGTCGATGGCGGCGGCGTGGTTCGGGAATCGAACGTGATCATGGAATATGTCGACGATCTCAGCGCCGACACCCCGTTGCGTCCCGCCGATCCGATGGCCCGGGCACAGATGCGGCTGTGGATGAAGCGACTTGACGACAGGATGCACGCGGAAACCGGCGTGGTGTCCAGCGCCATCGCGTTTCGGTATCAGAAACTCGCAAATGGCCGCGAAGCGGCGGAAAAACTCCTCAACGATATACCGGACGAAGCCAAGCGCGAGCGCATGCGGTCGATTCAGTTCGACGGGACAGAATCGCCGCTATTTGCCGTCGCAATCCAGCAGTTCCACGGGTTGATTACCGACATGGAAACCGCGCTCGGACAGCGCGACTGGCTTGCCGGCGACACGTTCTCCCTCGCCGACATGGCCTATGCGCCCTACGCGACCCGGCTGGAACAGCTGCAGCTCGGCCGCATGTGGCAGCCGGAGTCCCGGTTCGCCGACTGGTTCGCGCGGATCAAGGAGAAAGCCGGCTATCAGACCGGACTTGCCGACTGGTTCAATGACGGGTATTTGACGCTGATGGCAGAAAAAGGCGCCGAGGCGTGGCCCCAGGTGCTGGACGTGCTCGCCGCCTAGGCTTCTAAAAAAACGCGATGGTGCGCATCTCGATGCTTTCTCGCGGCGCCGCGTCGGGCGGGCTGGTCGGATCGTCGAAGGCCGAATGCGCGGTAAACCGCGCGCGGCCGTCAGTCGCTGAATCGAACACTTTGAACACCAGCGCCTCGTCGCGCGCCATCCGCGGAAAATAATACCAGTCGTGGTCGGGATTGTAGGCGATCTGGTACGTCTGACCGACACGATTGGGATAGCGCCGTTCGGAAATAACCAGATCCTGCGCCGCGAGGCTCCGCGCATCGCAGATGCCCAGCGGCGCGGATTCAATCGGATTCCGGATTGCCCGCCACACCTGAACGATGGCAAACCGGCGTGTCAGCAGATCCTCGGCCTCATCGGGCAACAGATCGCGCACCCGGTTGGGGCCTGACCAGTCGGTATAATCGTTGTGCACCCGGGTTACCGGCTCGCGCAGGTGGTAGGTATCGCGCGTGCCCTGATCGCCCGATCGCAGGGTATGGTCGAACACGTGAACGCGGTGCGCACCAGTTCTCTGTTTGACGAGTTCTTCGACCTCACGGTAGTAGACCGATTTCAGCTCATCCGCGTCAAAAAAATCAGTCATCGCCGTCGGATGATCGACGAACTCAAAACCGTGAACCTCCAGATCGAAAGTGTCGCGCAGCGCGCGGCCGTCGGTCAGCGTCACCGTATGGTTCTCGACCGGCCCCTGACGCGCCCGGTTCATATTGCCCGGCCCCATCGTCTCGTTGACATGCTTTTCGCCGGTATCGATGGCGTATGTCATCACGGCTTCGATGGATGATGGTTCAATGGCAATGCTGGTCTGGGTCACGGTCTGGTCCTCCCGATCCTCAACAGGTAGCGCGTCGTGGCCGCCAGAGCAACTGAAGAGACGTCGGCTCGACGGGCACTACTGCCTTACGGATCAACGTCCAGCAGAGCCACCGATATACCCTTCTTTCGCGCCCATGCCACCGCCAGATGCACCGACACAGTCGTTTTGCCCGCGCTTTTCATTTGCTGCGCGAACGTCACAGATATTACCTGTCTTGGCACCTCTCTTTCGATCCTTATCGTATCATGCTGCACTGCACTAATCGATAGTGCTCTGCAAAAATACGCATACGAATCCACCAGTGATGGACGAACCCAGGCGCCGCGCTCTAGTATCAGCTATACATCGGGGGACGGCATATGAAAGAACAAACGCTTCAGGTGAAAACGCCTGACGGGACGATGGAAACCTTTCTGGCGATGCCTGATTCAGACGGCCCATTTCCGCCGGTTGTGCTGTTCATGGATGTCTGGGGGATGCGCGAACAGCTTCGCGATCTCGCCCGTTTCGTCGCCGCCGAGGGCTTCGCCTGCGCGGTGCCGAGCCTCTACTACCGGAACGGTGGTGTTCATTTCGACCACCGGCACCCGGATGGCCGCACCCAATCGATTTCCCTTCTGTCGGACGCAGACCGCGCCAAGATGCTCGAATACGCCAGCCATCTTACCGACGACATGGCGGTGTCAGACGCAGGCGCAGTGATCGACCATTTGCGCTCCATCGACGGTATCAGCCGGGGATATGCGGGTTCGTTCGGATTCTGCATGGGCGGCCGCCATGTTTTCAAGGTCGGCGCCGGGCACCCGGACATCTTTCGTGCCGCTGCGAGCCTGCACGGCACCTATCTGGCGGTCGACCAGCCAGGATCCCCGCATCGCGTGGTGCCAAATATGCGCGGCGAGGTGTATTGCGGCTATGGCGCGCTCGACCCGTTCACGCCGCCAGAGACCGCCGCAGCGATCCGCGCCGCCTTCGCGGGAGCGCCCGCCGTGCTGCACGAGAGGCTGCATGAGGACACCCATCACGGTTACGCCATCCCCGATCGCGACGTCTATAACGAAGCGGCGTCATTGGCGGACTGGCAGACGATCTTCGACATGTACCGGCGGGTGCTGTAGCGCCCTACGCCGACGCTTCCCTCCGGTCTGCCAGCACCTGTGCGACCGGCCGGTCGTCGATCGGCCAGTGCAGCAATGAGGCCAGCGCGCCGCCGATGATGATAATCCACCAGGCTATATCGTAGGACCCGGTCCGGTCGAAGACAAAGCCGCCGAGCCATACGCTGGTAAAGCTGCCGGCCTGATGGCCGAGGAACACGATCCCATAGAGCGTCGCCATATATCTGGCACCAAACATGCCGAACACGATTCCGGACGTCAGCGGCACCGTGGCGAGCCATAACAGACCGATACT
>Ga0302122_10000725_pt1 | contig 20539 bp, 13 predicted proteins | sample CB21_SCM_MG_FD_203115 | JGI IMG/M metagenome (GOLD analysis project Ga0302122, IMG submission 203115) | Marine microbial communities from Western Arctic Ocean, Canada - CB21_SCM | ecosystem: Environmental > Aquatic > Marine > Oceanic | place: Canada: Western Arctic Ocean | collected 2017-09-28
ATTCATCTGAAGACTTAGATGATGATGCGGATGGAATATGTGATGCTGATGTTATTCAAGTTGGTTGTATAAAGGCCTGGCCTGAATTTGATCGTTGCCCACTAGGTCGTATCGGCTTCATGTCAAACCAATTTACTGACAAGGACCACGATGGTTGCGAAGATATTGCGGAAGATACTGATGATGATGATGATGGGCATAATGATTTGGTTGATATTTGTCCTGACACGAAAGGTACGGCAATTTATGGCCAAGGAGTCGGGTGTCCTGATTTCGATGGTGATGGTTGGGCGGATTTGGAAGATGTTTTCATTTCAGAGCCAACTCAATGGAACGATACTGATAGAGATGGGTATGGTGATGAAGCAGATGGAGTTGAGGCAGACGGCTGCCCATTAATAGTTGGAAGTTCAATGTATGACCGCTTTGGTTGTGCAGATGCCGATGAAGATGGTTACTCAAATCCAAGCGACTCATGGACTGCCTCAGATGGGGCAGATGCTTTTCCAAGCGACTCAAGTCAATGGAATGATAGCGACTCGGATAGTTATGGAGATAATGTTGAAGGTTTCCAGCCAGACTCATGTCCACAAGAATTTGGAACATCGACTGAAGATAGGTTTGGTTGTGTTGATAGTGATGCTGATGGCTATTCAGACCATAACGACGCTTTTCCAACCGAAGTTAGTCAATGGTTAGATGAAGATGGAGATGGGTATGGAAACAATGTGAATGGGGTTTTCCCCGATTCTTGTCCGACTGTTGCTGGAACATCAACAGAAGATAGATATGGGTGCCTAGATTCTGATTCTGATACTTGGTCTGATGATGGAGATTACTTCCCTAATAATGCAACATTGTGGGGAGATATGGACCGCGATGGCTATGCAGACCAGACTGGAACTGAATTGAGTGACGATTGTCCAGAGGAATGGGGTAATTCTACAGGTGACCGTCTTGGTTGCTTAGATAGTGATGGTGACGGAATTTCAAATGACAAAGATTTTTATCCTCAGGATTCAAGTCGAAGTGTACTTGAGAGTGAGGATTCGTCAATTATGAAATTTATTCTTGGTGGGGTGGCACTAACAATAATTTCTCTTTTACTTGTCTTGGTAATTCGCTCAAAAAAGTCAACCATGCCTAACCTCACCCAACAAATGATGCCTGTTCCAATGCCAAATATGAACGCACCAATTATTGCATCTCAACCAGTTTACACGGCACCCGCTCCTGTTCAACTTGCAGGCCCGCCTTTGCCTTTCGAAGGATTACCACCTGGCTGGACGATGGAACAATGGCAGCACTATGGTCAGTCTTGGTTAGAACAAAATGGAAGAGTTTGAATTCATACTAATGTCAAGCAAGAGCGGGGCTCTTAAAGCCAAAGAGGGATAATTCCCTCAATGCAGATAATCATTCAACCTTCAATGACTGGCGTCTTGATGTGGTCGCATGGGTCAGATAAAATGTGCTTGGCCCAAATGTATCCGCTCTTCGGCTTGGCTTCGATGGTCTTCTCCTTCGATTCCATTTTCTCATTTGTTAGTTACACCCCCTAGATAATAAATGTCATGGTTCCATTTCACCACTAGACCCACAGTCAACAGATTCAACCGTTGATGATGCTTGAAGGTGGTTAATGGGGTCCTCTCGCAAGTTCCAAGCGGTGTTTTTTACACTACTAATGGTGGGCACTAGCCTGTCTGGATGTTTTGGAAATGATGAGGAAAAGTTTGGGGATTATTCATCTTCAGTAGAATTAACTCCAACCACTTTAATTGGAGGTGTGTTGCAAGTTGTTTCTTTTTCATCCTCTAAAGATGTGAGTGTTTTAATTCCTTATTTATTCAAACAATCTGATACTGGGTTGTTCCAAAATGGAACGGTAATCAATATTCGAGATGGTGATAGTATTGAGTTGGAGATTTTAGTTCCACCGCGAACTGATACCCTCTACATACTGGTAGGAAAATATGGTAGAGATAACTTCCCACTTAGAATGGCGAATGAATCATGGACAGATTGGTATCTTCGCGGTGGCCATGAAAACCCTCAGAATACGAGTATCAACGCTGGAGAGCCTGAATTTGAGGGCGGCCATGCTTGGCTATTCCATGTTAATGAAAGCGGAAGTTCTGTTGATGTGAAGCGTGTGAAAATAGTTCGCCCAATGGCTAATGGAGTTTCCGTTGCCGATGGTGGTGGGCATGGCACTGGTTTGGTAAGTGGGCTGACAACTTGGAATTGGCTGAATAGGATAACAGATAGCACATTTAGCCCAACTTCACCTGATGGTGCTGAAGGGTATCTTGACCGCTGGGCAGGACAAGGAAATCCCGCTTACGAGGATGCAGGGCGCTTCATTCGTGATGAATTGACTTCCTATGATTTGGATGTGAAAATAAATCGATATTCATTTACTGATGTTAATGAACAAACAAATCCTGAAGCCTACAATATTTGTGGATTCAAAGAAGGTACAACTTATCCCGATGAATGGTTAGTATTTGGCGCCCACTTCGATATTGCACCAATAATTCTCCCAACCGCTCCTGATGTTGGCACACCTCGCGGCTATGGTACCTTCACTGGTGCTTACGATAATACTGCAGGAAGTAGTATGGTTTTGACTGTAGCTGCCGCAATGTCAAAGTTAGATACGCGCCGTACGATGGTGTTCTGTTTTTGGTCTGGTGAAGAGGGTGGAAAGCGTGGTTCAGATTACTGGACTGAACACTTCGTTAAGGAAGAAAACCCAGAAGTTACAGTTACTAATTATGTAAATCTAGACATGGCTGGAGTGAATTGGCCAGGAAATATGACCCCCTCGGACAGGGTTGGCCCAGATGGGGGTGGTTCATATCCCTCAGCAAAGGACCAATGGCCATTGAGAGTATACATAGGACCTGATCAATCAGAGGATGAAATCAATCAACCTGGAATGGTTTGGCTGTCGGCGTGGATAGGCGCTGATGCAATTAACATAAGTCAACAGATGGTAATATTAAATGGAAACCTGATGCAATCATGGGAAGATTCTGGACGAAAGGGGGTTGTCATCAATGAAGCAACGACTGCCCGTAGTGATCATGCTTCATTCCAAGATAACTTAGGTACGGTAACCGCTGGATTTGGAGGGCTTGTTGATGGATATGATTGTTATCACCAGACTTGTGACACTCTTGAGGAAATGGAATATTGGATGGAAAATGATGATGCGGCAGGGCGTGAAAACCTTGTTGATAGTCTCGATATCATCACTTGGTGGGCGACTTACATGTTCTTGCATTTGGATGCTGAACCTGTGCTCAATGCCTATTCATAACCGTTGATTAATTTCAACTAATTAAATCTGAAAGGGTGAATACCCAACCCATGACATCTATTTTACCAAGATACCATAATAATCCTAGACCAACGAATATTGAGATGAGAGCATAAAATGCCCCTTCAGACCATTCTTTAACTTTCAAACCGTCAAGTGGACCAAATGGTAACATATTGAATAAGCCGAGAACCAAGTTTGCAATTAACCAATATTGAACAGCGAATAAAGTCATAGCAGGAATCGACAATCCTTGTTCGGAGAGAATTGCTACATTACTGACTCCAACAATTGCTAATAGTACTGCTCCAAGTGGTATGCCAATTAAAAATAATCCTAAATTAACCAATGGTCCTGCTGCTGCGATATGCCCATTCTGCTTTCGGCTTACTCTGCCTGCAACCATAACAGCCCCTGGAGCCATGAATACAATTCCTAAAACAAATGCAATCATTACTCCAAATTTCAAACCTTTTGGATCTGCCCTAAACTCTGCCCAACACCCATAGTGTTTAGCAACCAATTTATGTCCAATTTCATGCAATAAAAAGGCGGGGCCAACTGCTACTAGCATAATTGGCATCATGATTAAAACTGTTGTTAGCCAATAAATAGGACCCACGGCAGACATACGCAATATACCCCCTGCAGTCATAAAACCAAGGGCAAGTGTGAATGCCCCTGTTGCCAATAAAAGGTGTTTTTTCTCTTCTTTACTGAAATGCCAAATTTTTCCTTTATGGTGGTGTACAGGTTGCGAATATGCCATCCCCCATAGGTTTTGTAAAACTTGAGAAAGGTCTGGTGCCTGTACTTTCTTTGGGGTGTTTTCCTGAATTAATCTAATTTTATCAAAAGGGTCGTCCTCAAGACGGCTGGCTCGGGGGTCCCTTGGCATCAACCCTCCCTGATAGGCAACTTTGATGAACACTCCTACCAAACTAGCAGTGGTTTGATGCCGCATTAGGGGGTGGGCGGAGTGGTTCACATGTCTATGCCGCGCCAAGCAATGCGAAAAATGGGTCTGCAATCCTGTTGTCTTCTATGTGACTCTCCGGATATTGCTGGTACCCCCCGTTGTAGTTCTTGTATTGAGTCGCACACTACTTTTAGAAAAAAATTAGATGAATTACCGCCCGAAAATGAAGTCGGTCAATTAGCTCGTGAATTGTTGCAAATGATATCTTCACCTCATCGTTGGGATAATGATGAAGTCCATGGCCCTGCACTGAAACATATTCAGTTTCTTGCGGGTACCTTAGCAAAACCCAAGCCCAAACTCACTTCCGAAGAAGTTACTGCTGTTTTTACAAAACAAGCAGCACAACCAAAAAAATCTCTAATTTCTGATTTCGCCAATCAAAACAAATGGAAGGGAAATCCCCCTACTATCGAAGAAGTTAACGAATTATCTGGCTCGCTATCGCTCAATGAATCTATTCAACCAGGTCAAAGAACTAACCCAAGTCGGGAGATAACAAAAGTAGACCGTTCTGATAGATTAGGGGAAGACCATTCGATTACTGACCGAATCGCTGCCTCTCAAAACCCTGAAGTCGATATTGAATTAAGGAAAAAAGCACGAAAAGATTGGGGTGCTGCTGTTGAAAATATTGAGGAAATCATCGAAGAAAAGAAAATAGATGATGATTTGGATATTTAACTATAATTCATCTCCTAGGCCATCAAGAGTGTAACTGATTCTGTGAGTCCCTTTTCCTTTAGATTTTTTACCTAAAATTCTGATGTGACCAATTTCAGATAAATTACGAACATGGGTTCCTGCACATGGGCAAAGGTCGAGCCCGTCTCCTATTTTCACAACTCGTAATTCGTTCACTGATGCTGGTAGTAAATCCATGTTGGTTCTTTCTGGTGGCATCAATTTATTGATTTCTTTTCTTGTCATCACACAGCACTCGACACCAAGCGATGAATCAATGGTTTGGTTAACTTGACTTACCACTCTTTGTAGCATCTCATCTTCGAATCTAATGGGGTTGAAATCAATCCTACTTCTATCATGGTGAATTTGATTTCCTACTGTTCTTGTTCCATGAAACATCTCATAGACTATTCCTGAAACTATGTGTTGAGCAGTGTGCATTCTCATATGAGCGTGCCTTCGTTGCCAATCAATATTTCCATTTACTTCACTTCCCTTTTGGAGGTTTTTCGTGTTCTCAAGAAGATGGGTGATTTCATCTCGGCCCCTCACCTCAATAATTTCTGATTCTCCACCATCCCAAGTTAATGTGCCAAGATCCCAATTCTGCCCACCGCCGAGTGGATAAAAGAGAGTTCTATCCAAAACTAATTTATCTTCTTCAATGTTTGATACTGTTGCTGTAAAGTCAGTTTGATAGCATGCCTCGATGGAATCCATCCATAATTTTTCAGTGGCCATAGAGGGCCCGTGGGGTGCTTGCTCAAAGGTTCTCTCTTGCATATTCAATGGCGTTTTTGAAAATCGCCATTCCTTCACCTTGCCAAGCATCACGTTCTGCTTCTCGCTCCCTAGCACTTCTATTCGGTTCGGCAGAAGTTGTATCGTCTTCTATTATGTGTGAAAAAGGAGAATCAGGAGGAGGAAGTGTGGGTTTTCCATTTCTCCTAAAATGGGGATGCAGCCAGCCTGCGTATGCTCCTTCAGGGTGTGGCATCAATCCAAATATCAAACCAGTGGGGTCACAAATACCTGCAATATTTCTGATACTGCCATTTGGACAAAGAGGGAATGGAATGGGTTCGTCAGTAATTCCCTCTCCGCTTTTTGTTGAAGGGTCTACATACCTGCAAACTAATTGTCCAGTGGCATCCATCTCATCGAGGATTTTCATTTCTGGAACTACGAACTTTCCCTCTCCATGTCTAACTGGAACTTCCATTCTAGTGATTCCCTTGGTCCAAATACAATTACTATTTTGATCGAAGTCCAAAGTTACCCATCTATCTTCGTATCTTCCGGTATTGTTGAGAGTTAGAGATGCCCGTTGTATGAAGTCAGGCTCTTCCCTACCTGGTAAAAGTCCGGTCTTGACAAGAACTTGGAAACCATTACAGATACCGATAATTGGTTTTCCTGCTTTAACAAAATTGGATAATTGTTCTCGAAGGTTAAATCTCATTCGATTTCCAAGTAATCTACCGCTCCCAAGGTGGTCTCCGAAGGAAAAGCCACCTGGTACAGCAAGAATATGGAATGTCTCGAGGTCCACACTGCCGTTGACTAGGCTATTCACATGGATCCTCTCTGAAGAGCCCCCTGCTAAATCAAACACCGCTGCAGTTTCATGGTCACAGTTTATTCCAAAACCAAAGAGCACTGCAACTTTCGGAGTGTGTGTCATTAGAAATCACCTCCCTTGAAGGTGGATTGCCAAGCTTCAACCATCTCGTCTAAATTTAATTTCAATATATTCTTTGAACCATCTTTAATTTCAAGGTATTTTTTAGTTGTTGATTCTCCGATTTTTGCGAAATGATTTCCAGATATTGAGTTTTCAAATGCTTCTATGTTCTCTGGTTTAATGGCAACAACGATTCTTGCAAGGCTTTCACCATAAAGGCGAGCAAAGAGGGTAGTTTCAGAAATTTTGGAAATATCGACTGATGCTCCTTGTCTTCCCCCAATACACATTTCTGCTAAGGATACTGCAAGTCCTCCATCGCTGCAATCATGAGCACTTGCAACTAAGTCCGAATGGATTGCAGTACTCAATGCTGTATACATTTTGAGATTTTTCTCGATGTTATGTAAGCGTGGTACTTCTCCCCCAACTCCCTTTGTCAAGCCATTCTCTTTGAGCATAAAGGCAATTTCATTAGCACCTAATTCTTCTCTAGTTTCTCCAAGGAGATAGATATGGTGGCCACTTCCAAGGAAGTCGCTTGTAGTGGATTTTCTAACATCAGGATGATCTCCAAGTAATGTGAAAAGCATTGTCGGAGGAATACTGATTTTATCTAGTCCTTTTCCATAATCATTCTTCATTGAGTCTTTTCCACTGATACAAGGTACCTTGTAGCCCCTACATGCTCTTTCTAATTCTCGATTGGCCCTAACTAATTGAGCCAACTTGAATTTACCGTCTGGTGTTTTTTCACTCAATATTGGGTCTGGCCAACAGAAGTTATCACACCCAGCCATCTTTGCAGGGTCAACCCCGCTGCAGATAGCATTTCTTACTGCTTCATCGACCGCTGCTGCCGCCATTGCTCCAGCATCGATATCTGAATATCTGGGGGCAAGTCCACATGAAACAACAAAACCATGAGGGTCGCCATACAAAGGTGCAAGAACTCCAGAATCCCCAGGTCCATCACACTCTTTTCCAACGAATGGTTTGATGGCTGTTTGACAAATAACTTCGTGGTCATATTGCCGGACAAGAGTTTCCTTTGAGGCAACATTTGGCCTTGCTAATAATTGTAAAAGTAATTCAGAATGGTCCACTACTGAAGGGGGTGTGAATTGCTCAAGTTTTGGCGCGACCCATTCGCTTTCAAGTTCTAGTTGGGGTACGCCATCATGCAAAAAGCTGAGTGGAAGAAGGGCGACTGTGCTCTCTCCGTGTTTGACATGGAACAAGCCTGTCGTGGTAAAGCGAGCAACGATGCTGTGCTCTACTTCATGTAAATCCGCAAGTGCTTCAAAGGCCTGCTGATCATCTGGGTGGACTGAAATAGTCATCCTTTCTTGAGATTCTGAAATTAAGATCTCCCAAGAGGAAAGTCCGCTTTGTTTTAGTGGAACTGCTCCCAAATCAATTTCGCAACCATTTGTATATTCTGCCATCTCACCAATGCTGCTTGAAAGTCCCCCTGCGCCATTATCTGTTATGCAAGTGATGTATCCTGAATCCCGCGCTTCAAGAACCATATCAAGCATTTTCTTTTGGGTAATGGGGTCACCGATTTGAACAGCGCTACTGGGGCTTTCTTCGGTTAACTCAAGGCTTGAGAAGGTGGCTCCATGAATTCCATCATAGCCAACTCTACCTCCAATCATATAGACTAAATCTCCTTCTGCAGGAGTTTTGATGTGCGATTCCCTACCGTCTGGTAAGACTCGTGGCATTATACCAACTGTGCCCGCATAAACAAGTGGTTTGCCGATGTATCGGTCATCAAATACAATCGCACCATTAACTGTAGGAATGCCGCTTTCATTACCGCCAACGCGGATTCCTGCATGAACTCCGCTTAAAACTCGGGAGGGATGAAACAGATTTTCTGGTAACTTTCCTTGCCAGTCAGGTGGTCCGAAACAAAATACATCGGTATTGGCAATCGGTCGTGCACCAAGTCCGGTACCAAGTATATCTCGATTTACACCGACAATTCCGGTCATTGCACCACCATATGGATCTAGAGCGCTGGGGGAATTATGGGTCTCTACCTTGATGCACAAGTTGAGATTCTCGCTCCATGAAATAACTCCTGAATTATCATGGAAAATTGAAAGAAGCCAGTTTACCTCTTCTTGCATCTCCACTGTTGGCTTCATAATATAAGTCTTGAAAAGAGAATCAATACTACTTTTTTCTCCCGTCTCCTTATCGTGATGTTCTATTTTTGCTGCGAAAATTTTGTGTTTGCAGTGTTCACTCCAAGTTTGGGCAAGACATTCTAATTCTACATCAGTGGGGGACTTTTCTGGAAGATTCAATAATTTCCTTTCCTCTTGCACCTCGGGTTTTCTGTAATGTTCCCTTATTGTCTGCATTTCCAATAAGTTCAAGGCAAGAATTCCTTCTTCTGAAATCCTAATTAACTCTTCATCTGATACTTCCAATTCGACTACAGCGGGTTGTTGGTATTCATAATTTGAGCGCTCGGGAAAGTCTAATTGTGGGATTTTTACAGAAGGATTTCGGATATCTTTTACTATCGCTTTTTGAATAAGGGGATTGTACAATTGTTTGGTAATCCAATCTAAATCTACATCTTCAGACAAGCCATTGAAGGCGTATGTGATGGTTGTAGATATTAATGAATCAGCAGCGATGTTAGGGTGGAGAGTCCGTAGCCCATCAAGGGCTGCTGTACCTGGATTATCAGTGACTCCTGGTTTGAATCCGATGCAAATTACAGCATCGGGTCGATGTTGGAATAACTCCTCATTTTCTAAAATATTCTGATTGCAATTTCCCACTTCAATTATTGGGTCTGCGAATAAAATTTCAACATCTTTTGAAATTGTTTCTTCATCTAAATCAACCTTAACAAGAAATCCAACTACGCTGCTAATCTTTTTAATCGATATATTATGGTCATCCAATAATTGGCGGCGGATAACGTCCCCTCGGACGTCAACCATCCCTTCTCCATGTTTTGGAGTGACCTCAATACGATGGATGTTCATGGACATAAGGGCACCTGCCCCATAGGGGCAGACTGTGGTGTCCAGCGACCGTCCATGAAGGTTTAGGGAAGGCCAAACAACTTTCGAAGGCTGGGTGCTGCTTTGAGAATTGGAACTGCTAAGCCTCCCGCCTTGCCTGCTTTTCCTGCATTCTGTTTAAGAGCGGCCGAGATATTTTTGGACACATTTGTGCGCATTGATTTACCTTCCAAAATGTTTCCTTTACCATCTAATAATGAAACATGGGTATGATAATTTCCCTTTTTCTGGGGTTGCATGGTTAACCAGATAACAGAACCGCAATCTAAAGCAGTTCCCATAATATGGATGAGGTCATTATCTCCTTCATCAATAATTTCTAAACTATCTCCTTTGGGTAGGTCAATTGATTGATTTTCAGAAAATGTAATTTGAACTGATTGGTGTTCTGGAACCATTCCTGGTGAGTGTACTTCAATCTTATATGTTGATGATTTATGTTGTGTGTTACCAAGAAAAATCATTAAGTTTGCTTCTCCTGAACTGACTTCTCTATCTACTTCACAATCGAAAATAAATGCGGATTCCCTCATCTCTCTTAATTGGTTAATGAAGTCGTGTTCAAGCCTGTCTATCGTCCTAAAGAAGGAGGGGTTTCTTTCCCTCATTAGATTAAAGAGTTTGTGAATCATCTCAATATTGAATACTTCGTGATTAAGAATTCCATCCACTGCTTCTTCAGGGAATATTTCTGCCAATTCTACTTTTACTTCTTCTTTATTGAGAACCCCTTCTTGATGTAAATGTAAAAGAAATAGCATTCTTTCGCGGGCCTCTACTTCTGATGTTCCTTCGATAGATAGTGTGCCTATTTCCCTTGTGTGTTGAAGCCAACGGTTTGCAAGTCCGGGCTCCATTAAATAAAGTAAAGTTTGTGAAAATGGGGCTGTTAATAGAGTAGGGTGGCCAGATGGATGATAGGTAGCCAATAGACCAGTTGGTTGGGAAGTGTCAAAATCTTTTGTTGGGTCCATCATTACAGCAACCCAAACTAAGATGGATAATCCTGTTCCAATTGCAACCGACATCGCCAAAACAAAAGGCCATGGATCTGCTAAATCTACTTCCAACATTTCATTCCAAGCAGCAGGTGGTTTGAGAATTAAGGAGCCTAAAAATGTTCCAAAGTAGCATAAAATAGCAAGTATTCCAAAAATTCTATGGGAAATGGCTTGCAAGTGTTCATCTTGGAGGGTATTTGAAACATTGTCATATCCTTCTAAAGATTGGAATGGTTGGCCTTTTCTTCTTGCAATTACTCCTTGGATTTCAAATCCAGCCCTAGTTAATTTCAGTCCTCGTGCTCTTTTTGCAAGTAATAATTGCCAAAGTATTTGCCCCATCAAAATTAGAATTAACATAAGTGATAATGTTGAATTAGGTAGTTCCACAGTTAGTATATTCGGATTTAATTGATAGATTATCCCCGCTGCAATTACGGGTATTGGCATAAGTCGGTTTATCCAAATCCCAATTCCTGTGTTAAAAACAAAGATTCGGTGCTCTTCTTCGTGAACTTTATTGAGTTTTTTCTCTAAAGTATCTGTTGAATCAGCGATGTCGAAAATATCTGAGAGAGCGTCAGGAAGTTCTTCATCTAATGGTTGAACATCGTCTGACATGTTTCACCGAGGCTAGGCATTAGGGATGATTGCTTCGGCTACGCGCGAAGGGTTCCCTTTAGGTAAAGACCAGTAAAACTTGACTTTACTTTAGCAACTTGTTCTGGAGTTCCTTTTGCCACAACCTTTCCACCTCCAGCTCCCCCTTCGGGCCCTAGGTCGATGATGTGGTCTGCTGATTTAATGACGTCAAGATGGTGTTCTATGACAATTACCGTGTGTCCTTTTTCTCTCAATCTCAATAATACTTCGATTAGTTGTTCTACGTCTGAAAGAGACAAACCTGTTGTTGGTTCATCGAGAATATAGACTGCTCTTTTGTGGGCTGGTCGTTTTAGTTCACTTGCCAATTTCACTCTTTGGGCTTCCCCTCCACTAAGTGTGGTTGCTGGTTGACCAAGACGAATATATCCTAATCCTACATCTTCAAGTGTTGATAAGGTTCGATATAATTTACGATGGTTTTTGAAGAACTCGGCGGCTTGCGATACATTCATTTCAAGAATATCATGGATATTCCTACCTCTCCACTCGACTTCTAGGGTTTCTCTTGTATATCTCGTTCCTTTACAAATATCACAAGTCATCCAAACATCTGGGAGAAAATTCATTTCTAATTTAATTGAACCCGCCCCCTTACATGATTCGCAACGTCCACCTCGAACATTGAAGGAAAAGTGTCCTGGTTTATACCCGCGCTCTTTGGAAAGGGGGGTGGTTGCGAAAATACTCCTTATTTCATCAAAGGATTTGGTATATGTTGCTGGGTTTGAGCGTGGGGTTCTACCGATTGGTGATTGATCGATGACGATTGCTTTTTCCACATTTTCAATTCCAGAAACTTCAGTATGTTTTCCTGGATTCTTTTCAGATTTATGTAAGTCTCTCAAAAGAACAGGGGCAAGAATCCCTGAAACAAGACTTGACTTACCACTTCCTGAAACTCCAGAAACAACTGTCATTACACCTAAGGGAAATTCCACATCGATGTTATCTAGGTTGTTGTGTTTAGCGCCAATTATCTTCAATGAGCCGTTTTCTAAGGCTTTTCGCGTTGAGGGTATTTTGATTTTCCTTTTTCCTGAAAGAAAAGCGCCGGTGATGCTTTCTTCGGTAGCCATAACTTCTTCTGGCAATCCATTGGCAACAATTTTTCCACCATCTATTCCAGCCCCAGGGCCGAGATCACATAACCAGTCAGCTTGTCTCAAAGTTTCCTCATCATGCTCAACTACTATCAAAGTATTACCTAAATCAGATAGTTCTCGTAATGTCTCCAAAAGACGTGCATTGTCTCTCTGGTGGAGGCCGATACTTGGTTCATCAAGGACATACATGACTCCAGTTAATCTTGTACCGATTTGGGTTGCCAATCTAATCCTTTGACTTTCACCGCCTGACAAAGTATTTGCTCGTCTATCTAACGTCAGATAATCTAGGCCTACGTCATTTAGGAATGAAAGGCGGCTTTCAATTTCTTTGATTACATCTGTGCCAATAAAAAGGGACTTCTCATCGAGAATATTGCTCCATCCTTGGATTAATTCCAATGCTTCTGAAACTGTTAAAGCGGATAGTTTTGGAAGACTAGAACCAGCAACCAATACACCCCTTGCTGCTGGATTGAGTTTTTCTCCATTACATTCTAGGCAATCCTCATCAGTCATGAAGGCCATCATTCGATGCCTGGTTCGTTCAGAGTTTGTTTCTGTAAATGTTCTATTTAATCTTGGAATTACTCCTTCCCAGGCGCGTTTCATGTGGTAAACCGAGCCTTTTTCTGACTTAAATTCAAAATCTATTATGGTTGAACCAGAGCCATATAACTGGATGTCTCTTTGATCATCGTCCAATTCTGAAAAAGGAACATCGGTTGGGATTTTATAATAATCCGCAACCTGAATCATCATTTTGCGATACCAACTTGGTGACATTGAACGGCGGAAGGGGCGGATACAACCTTCTGAAAGAGAGTAGTCTTCGATAACTAGTAAATCTTCACTAAATCTTCTTGAAACACCAAGACCTTGACACCCGGGACAGGCCCCAAGTGGATTATTGAAAGAGAAAATACGTGGACTCATTTCGGGCATAAAACTACCATGGACTGGACATGCAAATTCCTCACTATAAGCAAGTAATTTATTTTCTTCATCAAGAGGTTCAATCGCTGTTGCCCCCCCTCCAACTTTGAGGGCTGATTCTACTGCTTCAGTCAATCTTTGACGGTTTGGAGAATTGATTTTCATTCTATCCATTTGGACATCAATATCGTGCCTTAAGTTCTTTTCAAGCGTGGGTGGGTTTTCAAAATCGGCTTCCCGCCCATCGATCTTACCCTTTACCCAGCCCTGTTCAACTAAATGCGAGAATAAATCTGCATGTGTTCCTTTTCGGTTGCGGATTGCTGGAGACCAAATTATGCAAGCCTGACCATCAAAGCGCCACATCATATCATCAACAATCTCTTGGACGCTTCGACGTGCTACTTCTTTACCGCAACTCGGGCAATGGGGGGTGCCAATCCGCGCCCATAATAAACGTAGATGATCCATTATCTCAGTAACTGTTGCTACTGTTGAGCGGGGGTTGTGGGAGCCTTGTTTTTGGTCAATAGAAATTGATGGGGATAGGCCCTCTATTTGGTCGCAGTCTGCTTTTTTCATCTGTCCAAGGAATTGGCGCGCATAAGATGAAAGTGATTCCACATAGCGGCGCTGGCCTTCAGCATAGAGGGTGTCAAATGCCAAACTGGATTTTCCTGAGCCTGAAACTCCAGAAATAACTACGAATTTTCCCCTTGGTAATTCCACATTGATATTTCTTAAATTATGAGTTCTTGCGCCTTTGACTTTTATCCACCCATAATCGATAGGATTAGTCATTTTTTCCCACCTCTTCTTCGAGTTGTGAAGCACGATTAAATTCAGGGGGGATTGCTGACATTAAAGTCATGGTTTTTCCATTTGGATGGATGAACTCCAATGATGTTGCGTGAAGTAATAGGCGCCTTGGATCGAATTGCGCCCCATGTTTAGGGTCTCCAACTAGTGGGTGACCAAGTTCGGCCATCTGCACTCTAATCTGGTGTCTGCGGCCAGTCTCAATATCTAATTCAACTTTTGAAGTTAAACCATTTCTTTCAAGTACAAACCAGTGAGTAACTGCTTCTTTTGCACCTTTTACTCCCTCTTCCACCGTCCAAACGCGTAGGTTTTTATCTTCCATTAGCCAGTGAATTGCGGTCCCCTTATCCTCCTTGGGCTCGCCTTCTACAATAGCGGTGTACCAACGCATGACTTTACGTTCTGAAAATTGGTCTTGGAGATGCTTTTTACTTTCTTCTGATTTTGCGAAAATTATTATTCCACTCGTATCTTTATCTAAGCGATGAACAATATATCCCCACGCATCAGCATCACCCCTCTGTAAATAATCTACAACTCGGGAATGTAGGGTATCCCTTTCCATTTTGTCTGTTGCTACGGTTAAAACTCCTGCTGGTTTTGTAACTACAATTATTTCTCGGTCTTCATAGATTATTCCTTGCATCTTCTTAATCTCTTGTTGGGGTTTGGGGTGAATTTCAACACTAGCCCCTTTTTTAACTATTAAACGACCTTGTTGTTTCATAATATCATCAACTGTAACTCGCTTTTGAGTTAACATATGTCGAAGCGTTCTCATACTCGATTCTGGATGGATCTTAGCCATTGCATCAAGGAGTTCCATTTCCTCTTCAATAACATCTTTTGGGTTCATCTTTTGCCACCTCATAATAGAATAACATCAATGGTTTGTCCTGCTTTCGCAGTTGAACCTGGTTGAAGATAAGTTAGTGCGTTTGCTGCCACCAAACTATGTAAATTACCTGAGCCTTGATGGGTTTTCATAGAGGCAACCATGCCCCCGTTAGATTTGTAAATAGATACTCGTCGAAGAGTATGACAGTCTGATGTTGCTTTGACGTCTTCCAACAATTTGACTGGAACTATTGTTTCATGGGGGCCTTTTACTCCCATTTGTTCTAGTATCCATGGTCTTGTTAACATCCTAAACACTACATGACTTGAAACAGGATTTCCTGGTAATCCAAAAATTGGCGTACCTTTCCACGTTCCGAAGATTGGGGGTGAACCTGGTCTAATCTTTATTCTCCAAAAATGGATGTCTCCTTCTTCTTCCATTATTTTTCTAACCAAATCCCATTCACCCATCGAAACGCCCCCACTAGTTAGAATGATATCTGCTTCAGCAGCAGCAGTATCAAGTGCGCTGCGTAATTTATCTAATGAGTCAACACAAGCAGGATAGCGAATTGGAATACAGTTTAACTCCTTAACAAGCCCAGCTAGGCCAAAAGAGTTGGACTCGTAAATTTCTCCACTTTGAAGTTCTTCTCCAGGTTGTTTCAATTCATCTCCAGTAGATATTATTGCCACTTTCAATTTTTTGAATACTGGAACATGGGAATAACCCATTGTCGCTGCTAAGCCAAGGTGATGAGGGGTTAACTTGTTTCCTGCATCCAATGCTTCCTCGCCTTTTTCCAAATTTTCCCCTTTCTTCCTGATAAATCCAGGCTTCGCTTCAGCCAATATCTCTACCCATTTTCCATCAGCAGAGGTTTTTGTTTTCTCAACCATTATGATTGCATCACTACCGAATGGAATTGGCGCACCTGTCATTATTTGAACGGCTTGACCCTTTTCTACTACTAGTTCTTCAGATATTGCGGCAGCCTGAGAAATTCCTATTATTTGCAAACGAACCGGGGGGGAAAGGGTGTCTAGATGGCGTACTGCAAAGCCATCCATACTAGAATTATCAAAAGGTGGATCATCCACCTTACTCTCTAAACTTCTTGAAATATAACATCCATGAGCATCATCAAGAATAATCTCTTCCTCATCCAACTGTATACTAACCTGTTTGGCTAATTCCAATGCTCTTTCGAGTGAGACGAAGTACTCCATACGACCAAACTGGCCTTACGCCACTAGGTCATGGACCTATCGCTAACAGACTAAGGATGAAATGCCAACCCCTTGTAGAATATTTCGATGTCGGTCATCCTCACCTCGTTGACCGTCTCTGGGAGTGCAACCATACTTGCATTATTGATTGGTTTACCCTTGGCATCATGGTGTTCAAAACATCAATCTGAATCTTTGAATTGGTTAAAAATTATGATTAGGACTCTCTATGGTCTTCCACCGGTGGTTGCAGGTGTTGCTGTTTATCTTGCTATTTCTCGCAAAGGACCTTTTGGGGGGCTGGAATTATTATTTACTATTGAAGGAATGATAATTGCTCAAACAGTATTGATTCTGCCGTTGATTTGGGGGCTTTCTTGGACAGCATTTGATAAAATCCCAAAAGAAGTATTGGAAACCCACAGTTTGTTGGGAACAAAAAATATGATGGTGAGTAGATTAAGAGAAGCGAAGGTTGGGATAATTAGTGCGATTCTAGTTGGTTTTGGAAGAGCAATTGCTGAAGTTGGTGCGGTTATGGTAGTAGGTGGCAATATCGCTGGAAAAACAAGGGTTATGACAACTAGTATTGTACTCGATACACAACAAGGAGATTTAGATTCTGCTTTGATGAGTGGTGGTCTTTTACTCCTCATCGCTTTATTTGCTTCGGGGTTAGCTTTGAAATTAGAAGTTCAAAGGTTTGGTTCAAAAAACTATTCTGAAAGAGCCCCTATATTCAAGCAATATAATGCTAATATCATAGTGGAGAATCTCAACTGGAAAGTAGATGATAAATTAATTTTAAATGATATTAGTGTGCTTTCTCCAAAAAAATGCAATGCAATTCTTGGGGCTTCAGGAAGTGGGAAGTCCTCATTATTAAGGCATATTGCTGGTTTAATCGTTTCTGATTCTGTTAAAGTTAAAGGAAAAATTATGATGGTTCATCAAAGACCTGTCATTCTTCATGGTTCAGTGCTTCAAAACATCTGCCACGCTGGGGTTGAAGTTGAAGAGGGAATGTGGTGGTTAAAACAAGTTAATTTAGAAACTCTAAGAAATAAATCCCCAAAAACTCTCTCGGGGGGAGAGAAACAAAGATTGGCGTTGGTGCGAGCCCTTGCTTCTCAACCTGACATTTTACTACTCGATGAGTTCACTGCTAGTCTTGATGGATCAAATGTTGAAATGATGGAGAGGTTGGTTCAAAATCATCTTGATAGAGGGGCAATAATTTTTCTCGCAACTCATAATTCTCTGCAAGCAAAACGCCTCTCAAAACAAATAATTATCTTAGATGAGGGTAAAGTTGTAACAGAGAAAGATGTCCCTCAATCGCTGCTTAATGGTAGTTGGTTGGGTTGACCTGCACCCCAACCTCAATAACTGAAAGCATCCCATTACCTAGTACCATGGGCGATTCTACTGAGTTACGCGATTTGTTATGGCAACTTCTCGGTCATATTCCCGATGCAGGTGGAGAGCCTAGTGGAACTCTAATTGAGACCATCACTCACGCAGGATTTCGACAAGAAGAATGGATTCTTAAATTAAATGGTGAGCAGGATGTGCCCGCGACTTTACTAATCCCAGATGGTGTAAGTTCAGCTTCACCAGCACCCGCTATGGTTTACAATCACGCCCACGGTAGTCGCTATGGTGTCGGTAGAAAAGAAATCTTAGAGGGGCGCCCCGCACTACTTGAGCCGCATTGGGGAAATGTCCTGTGTGAAATGGGAATTGTCGTTTTGTGTATCGATATGTGGGCTTTTGGCGGAAGGGCAAGCCACTCAGAATCTTCCCTATTCAAGCGTATGATTTGGTCTGGGCAAGTCTTGTGGGGTAGGATGGTTTACGATAATGTACGGGCGCTAGATTGGCTTGAGAATCTTGATTTCATCGATCCGCAACGCATCGGCACGATGGGGATTTCTTTAGGTTCGACAATGGCTTGGTGGCATGCCGCATTGGATGATAGAATCAAACTCTGTATCGATATTTGTTGCCTTACCGAATTCAACACCTTGGTTGAGAATGGCGACATGGATGGGCATGCAATTTACTACTATGTTCCCAGTTTGCTGCTACATACGACTAGCGCTGAAATCAATGCTTTAATCGCCCCGCGTATGCATTTATCGTGTGCGGGACTACAAGATATCCTAACGCCTCCTAAGGGGTTGGATATTATTGATAATCATCTAAAGGAAGTCTATGCAGAGATGGGGGTGCAAGATTCATGGCACCTCTATCGTGAAGATGTAGGTCATCTTGAGACTGAGGGTATGCGGGCAAAGTGTATCGAATGGTTAGGGCGCCTTTGAACGAGCCAACCCCTGTTGCCACAATTTCCCACCCAATTCTTCCCATTCCTTAGATTGCTGTTGTCCTGTGCGCGGATAAAGAGTGAATTCACCGAAATAAATCTCGGAATCTACCATAAATAAGTCGACGCGAACATATGCTACTTCAGTGGATAATTTCTCGGCCGATGAAACAATATTATCGAATATTTCATCGCCAAAATACTCTCTTAGATTGCTAATTTCATCAATCGGTGGCCATTTTCTATTCTCGGTTTGAGGAATAAAATCACCGGTGATTGGGTCATGGAGATTTTGCTTCACACTAGTAAATTTTCCCACTTCATATTGAATAAAACCGGCTTTACCAAAGAAGCAGTGGACCTTGATATCATCAGGGGTCGTTCCTTTTTCAGTCAACAATAACTCCTCAACGAGGACTCCTGCTGGTTTTATCGCTCTTACCGCCCATTCATATTTGAAGGGATATTTTCGCTTGACTAATCGGTTCAATTTACGCTCTATTTTTCGGTTTGACCAACGGTTACCGTCTTGGTCATGGTTATTTCGTATCACGCGATAAATTTCATGGATTTCCATATCCTTTTGCACTCCCGAAATAGGTTCTTCACCACCATCCATGATGAAGACCCCATCTCCAGACCAATGATTGGTTTTGATGACACAGCGTTTGGGCAATTTATCCCAGGGTAATCTTATCGGTGTCTCTTGAGTCCAATGAAATAACTCAGTAACTTTGCATGCTTGTTTTTCTAATACGTATTTGCGTGCAGCATATTTATCTTCCATAATCGGCATTAGTGGATTACGATCGTCATGCATCGACTTTACGATAAATTCACTAATCAATTGCGGGTCTTCAGAAATCTCCTCGTGCCACGGGTGAATCACTGGACTAAACGGTAAACGCATCTCATCACCCATAGAGCGCTAAGGCATGCCCGCCATAGCAGTTTCCGCGTTAAGAAAAAAGGTTGAATGCACAAATGACTTCAACCCTTTAGCCGTAGGAGTGGTATGGACAGCCCCCCAAAGGTGTTGGACTTTTCACAGATTTCGGTCGCTGAAATTCCACAAAGCGGCAAGGATAGGGTGAATAAATTACTAGATTCTGGCAACCTATTTCGCTATAGTGAAGGTAAAGGTAGTGATTCTGCAGTAGCTCAATTAGAGAGTGAGTTTGCTGATTTTTTCGGTAAAAAATATGCTATTGGGGTTAATTCTGGGGGTTCGGCACTTTTTATTGCCCTCAAAGCAGTTGGAGTAAGTAGTGGTGATATCGTAATGCTCAACGCATTCACCCTTGCTCCGGTTCCAAGTGCGATTGAAAATTGTTCTTGCGAGACAATCTTACTCGACACTACAGATGATTTGGTAATCGATATTGAATCACTAAAACATGCGGTTAAAACCACGGGAGCAAAAATTCTCTTGCTATCATACATGCGAGGCCATATTCCAAATATGGATGATATAATGAAAGTGGTCAAAGATAACAACCTAACTTTGATTGAGGATTGCGCCCATGTGATGGGGGCAAAATGGAAAAATCACGATATGGGCACTCTCGGTGATGTTAGTTGCTTTTCATTGCAGACTTTCAAGCAAGTAAACGGGGGTGAAGGTGGAATTATTCTCTGTGATGATGATGATATAGCCGCCAGGGCTATTCTAATGTCTGGAAGTTATATGCTTTATGAGCAGCATTTATCTCGGCCACCGAGTGAAGTTTTCGATAAGTGGGTCGCAACAACACCAAACTTTTCACTGCGCCTGAACGAAATTAGCGCGGCACTGGTTTCTTCACAACTTCCAACCCTAAGGGAAAAAATTGTTAAATGGAATAATGTGTATGAACAAATTGCTTCCGGAATCCGAGA
>Ga0302122_10000726_pt1 | contig 20528 bp, 18 predicted proteins | sample CB21_SCM_MG_FD_203115 | JGI IMG/M metagenome (GOLD analysis project Ga0302122, IMG submission 203115) | Marine microbial communities from Western Arctic Ocean, Canada - CB21_SCM | ecosystem: Environmental > Aquatic > Marine > Oceanic | place: Canada: Western Arctic Ocean | collected 2017-09-28
TATTGAAACCCGCACGAATGATAAAATCTACGCGACGGCGTGAAGGCCCTCGTCGAGCTTCCCCTGTCCATCAGACAGCTTCACGGCGTTTGCGTGCTGGGTCTCACTCACATCTAGCTCAAGATTTGGTGTCCGCTCTGAGCCAATCTCGAGGCCAAAAAGAGGCGCCCCCGATCCAAGGCCCTTCCGCCCGCGCGAAATTCATAATATTGAGGTCGCTGCTGCTGGCGCTGGCTCGGGTGCCTTGTAGTCTAGCTTGGGTTGCCTCTCTGCTGTATGCAGGAGCTGTTTGGTCCTCACAGCCCGCCGCCTCCGCCCAGTCGTGCGCCATAAACAACATCGCACGCAGGCACGTACGAACCATGCGGCTCGCGTTCGTAGTCGCCACGGCGGCGGCCTTCACGGCGCCGCGCCGGGGGCGACCGACGAGTGTAGTCAGAGGCTGGCCCTGGGAGCAGGACGCCGCGCCGGCGGCGCCGGCGGCGCGGGCGCCGCCCAAGAAGCAGGGCGGCGGCGTGAAGAGCATGTTCAACATAGACCCCTTCGGCACGGCCGGCGGCGACTCCTACGTGCCGGACGGCATGTCCAAGGCCGAGTACGACCGCGTCCAGGCCCAGGGCGCCGCCAAGGCCCAGGCGAACAAACAGCGTAAGCGGGGCTCGCACATGACGCTCGCGGAGGCCCAGCGCACGGGCAACAAGACGCTCGTGTCGCTCAAGGGCGACGCCGAGGCCAAGACGGCCAAGAAGGGCTGGCTCAACCCGTTCGCCGACGAGTAGGTTCCGCGCGTAACATGGCAAAATGAGCACACCACAGGGCCTTACACTACGCGAGGGCGCAACACGCCGACTCCCGGCGCACGCGCCGGTCGCGCTTCTTCGCCAGGGACCGCCACAGCACGAGCGCGTGGAGGAAGTCGTTCTTGTCCAGGGACGCGCCGTTTGAAGCAGCCCGCCCCAGAATGTCCAAGGCCGTGGCCAGGTCGATGTCCTGCGCCCCGCTCGAGGCGTGCCGCCGCTCGCGGGCCGCGGCGAACGTCCGCTCCGCCGCCGTCAGGGCCGTGAGCAGCTGCGTCGCGTTGATGCGGTCCTGGCCGCCACACGCGGCCCAGCACGTGCGGAGCAGCGCCCCCTGCTGCACGAAGTCCCGGTAGCGTCGGCACGCCGCGACGACATGGTGCCGCGGGACGACCTGCGCCCCCTCCGCGTCGCGCGGCGTCGCCAAGCTCAGCGGCGTCGCGGCGGCGACCGCCCGCGGCGCGGGCGGCAGCGCGTCGGCGCCGGTGTCGTCAATGGCGTCAGTGTCCTCCTCGCCGCCCTTGTCCGCGCCGCCGTCGTCCGAAACCTCGTCCGCCGCCGCTTCAGCGTTGTCCGCATCGTCGCCATCATCTCGGTCGTCATCATCGTCCGACAAGTCGTCCAGGTCCGCCACCGCCGCGTTCGGGTCCGCCTCGACCACCGCCTCCGGCACGCGCCGCGCCAACCGCCGGCACTCCGCCAGCGCCGCGTCGCACGCCTCGCCGTCCAGGGGCCCGAGCTGCGGGAACAGCGCGACGATAATTTCCTCAAAAACGCCGCGATTGCAGGGCTTCTCCGCGCAGCGCCGGTCGAACATGACTAGTACGCGCCCGACCTCGCCGCTCTTGCGGTTCGTGCGCTTCCGCAGGCGCTTCCGGGCCTGCACGTCGCGCCAGCCCTTGAAGGCGCCGGCGGGCATGCCGTCCTCGGGTTTGAACATGTTCGTTGCGTGCCTTCCTGTGCTGCGAGGCAGAGAGCCTGCTCTTCTTCTGTGCTAGTTGTAAGAGAGAGGGCTGCCCAACCTGGTCTCCGCGTCGAGTCGGTGGTGCGGCGGACCAATGCGCCGCGGCGATGGGCCAGTAGTTAATTTCTGGTGCTTGTGAGAGGCTGTGTCGTGTTCGAGCGCCCAGGTAGCTGCCCAGCTGGCCAGGTGCTCATGATATTGCCCCACGCGGGTTTTCTTGCACGGGTTTTAAGCGGTTCTATTCAGCCGAGCTTGCTTCAGCCTTGTGGTGAGGCATGCGCGTTTTCATACAACGCCGCGACGGATATCTTGGAACACAGCCAGCCAACTCTATCTCATCCATCTCATACACACTGAGCTGACAGCCTCGGCGCATGGTTGCATGAAATGAGGCGCGGCGTCATCATGTTTGCAGCTGTCATCCGTAGCACGAATGCCGTGCGCACGAATGCCCTGCGCCACGCGCGTCGCGGCCTCGCAGCGCGCCCGCGGCGGCGCGCCGTCGTCGTCAAGGGGCATTCGCGCAATGCCTTCGCCGGCTCCTACGACTTTGAGGCGCTCGTGGGCTGCGTACCCGAGCTCGGACCGCACGTCATCGCCGCGGCAGATTCCAAGGGCGGCCGCGACACCATCGACTGGGGCGACGGTGCCGCCGTGGAGCAGCTGAACCGGGCGCTCCTCGCCAAGGACTACGGCGTGGCGGAGTGGAGCGTGCCGGCCGGCAAGCTCTGCCCGCCGGTCCCCTCGCGCGCGGACTACGTGCACCACGCGGCAGACGTCCTCGCCCGGAGCGGCGGCCTTTCGGAGCCGCCGGCCGCGATCACCGCGCTAGACGTCGGGACGGGCGCGAGCCTGATCTATCCGCTCGTCGGCCACGGCAGCTACGGCTGGCGTTTTCTGGCCTCCGAGGTCGACGCGGACTCCGTCGCCCACGCGGCGGCCCTCGTCGCGGCCAACGGCCTCGGCGACGCCATCACCGTCGTGCGCCAGCCCGACCGGGCGGCGGTCCTCGACAACGTCCTCGGCTCGGAACGCGTGGACCTCGTGCTCTGCAACCCGCCCTTTTACGAATCCCGGGACGCCTTCCTCAAGGAAAACGCGCGGAAGCGGCGGGGCGTCGCCAAGAGCGCCGACCGGCGGAACTCCGACAGGCGGACCCGCGCGGCGGCGGCGCCGACCTCGGGCTCCGATAACTTCGGCGGCGGCGACTCGGAGCTCTGGACGCCCGGTGGCGAGCGCCGCTTCGTGGCGACCCTCATCGCCGAGAGCGAGCGCTACGGGGACCAGTGCCTCTGGTTCTCGACGCTCGTCTCGCGGCAAAAGCTGCTCCCCGCCCTCGAGGCTTCGCTCAAGCGGCTCCGCGTCAAGGACACGAAGGTCGTCGCGACGGGCCGCGGCCAGAAGACGACGACGCTGCTCTTCTGGAGCTTCAAGGCGCGCGCCGAGCAGCGCGCCTGGGCGGAAGCGAGGGGCTGGGCCACATAAATGTTGTGTCAATGAATCCCCCTTAAACTAGTCCTAGTCCTTCTTCGCCGTCGCCGCCTCAATGTGCCTGCGGGCCTTCTTCGTGACGGTCCGGGTCATCTTGGCGTCGTACCACGCGCTGCCCAGGTACAGACTAAAGACGAGGCCCGATAAAGCGAAGAACACGTGCACGTAGAGATGTTTCATGCAGAGCGCGCTCGACACGAAGCTCAGGTGGCACGCGAGAGCGTGCACGACCATGTACTTGAGCGTCGCTTTTATGCTAGAAGCGTCGTCCAGAGCGTCAGAAGGCGCCGATCCTACTTTCGTGCCGGAGGGGGGCGTCCGCACGCCGCAGCCCGCCCCCGCGACACTATCGGTCAGCATCAACCGTAGATAGATCGTGTCCCGGCCCGTGCGCTCCGGCGACTGGAAGCGGCCGTGCACCAGCATCCAAACTGTAAAAGGAGCCCACCACGCGAAGTACGTCCGCGAGGCCAGCCCCATCAACGAGAGGAAGTTCATATTATCCCCCGTCGCGTAGGCCGAGACCACACTATCGAAGTGGCCCGGGTAGGCCGTTACGAGCTTCTCCACATCCCAGCGCATGGCTAAAGTATAAACACAGGCCACAGGTGGATCCAGGTGTTGGCGTAGTTTGCGATGTCGTGGAGCACTAATTTGCACGGTAGGATGAACATGGACCAACCCAAGGGTCCCGTCCCTATTAAACAAGCGATGAGCCCGGCCGTGGGCGTCTGGGAGACCACTTGGGCGTTGATTGACCCGACGAAACGGGTGTCGAACAAACGCTCTTCGATGACCTCCACGAACACGGCCATGAAGGAAAAGGCCAAAAAGAAGTCGGCGATCCAGCACAGGTCCAGGTAGTACAACATCATGCCGGGCTGCGTCGGCGTGCCTTTGCTCACGGTCCACGACTGGCGCAGGCGCAGCCCGATGATGAAGAGCGCTCGGATGGCGTACACGAGCCAGAAGGACTCCGTGCACGCGCCCAGTAGGAAGGCGCTGACCACGAGGTTCGCGAGGCCGAGGAAGAACGTGAACCGCGACATACCTTTCTTGTGCTCGGAGTCCGTCTCGCGCTCCACGACGTCGAGGACGCTATGGAGGGCGTCCCTTTCCACGGTCGAGAGCGTGCGCCCGAGGCGGCGGCGCGGCGGCGCGGCGTCGCGCGAGAAGCTTCCGGAGGACATCGTTTCAGTCGAGCCCTTGAGGATATGCGACGTGGCTCGCTAGGGAGGACTGTTCCAAAACCCGTCGAGCTGTAACCACCGGGTGTCTATGGCCCAGGGCTAATTGTCCAACTATTGATCCAGTATTACTCTTACAGCGCAAAATACATTGAGAAAACCCGTGCGACAAAAACTAGTCCATAGCAACACAGAGACGCGCGTCGGCCGTAAGACGAGAGATAATTAACACCCCCGTACGCCATCATCGCGCCTCCGGCGCCTCCTCGACCGTGGACGCGTCGCCCGCGCTCGCCGACAGAATGATGTTCCACGCGAAGCCCATGGCGCACGTGTAAGGCACCTGCCACTCCCCCGGTAAGAGGCAAAATTGCAAGAAGTTCGCCGGGATCCAGAACTTCCAGTTGCGCACGCACAACGTGCCGAACTGGGCCTTCGCTCGCGCGAGCGACGCGTCCCCGTCCAAGTTCTGCACGTAACCCGTAATGCCGAAGAACAGCGGGTAGTACACGAGGGGAATCACCGTCAATTGGTTGAAGAGCGTGCACTCCGCCGCGGCCAGGACGTTCGCGTCGAATGGTGCGAGTTGCCCAAGCACGTCGCCGTGGCAGTGCTCAATGATCCACGGCAGCAGGGGCGTCTGGAAGCCGCCCCGGTACGCGGCGTCGAACGCCACGAAGCTCAGGCCGCGCTTCGCGTCGTACACGCCCCGCCGCTGCGCGACGGCGTCGCCGGCGGCGGCCAGCGCGCCGGCGGTCCCTATGTTCGTCGCGAGCGGGTGCTCCACGAGGAGCGCCTGGTAGCTCTCGAACGCGAACGACGCCGCGGACGAGACGCAGAGGCCCCGCGCGAGCAGGGCGCGGGCGCGCATGGCGTCGGTGCGGCTGCGGAGCGCGGCTTGGAGGAGGCGGCGCGATGTTACCATGCACAGACGTCGTCGTCGACGCGTGTGCAGCGATCGATTACAACGTGTGCTTCGAGAGCAAAAAGCAGCTTAAAACCCGTGCATTAAAACCCGCGTAATAAAAAGTTGAGGAGAGCTGCCCCCCATCGGCGCAGGTCCAGCCAGCGTCCTCAGAACGTGCAAGGGTGGTAACACACGCATTCGGCTCGAGACGCGTGGCACCCGTTACCTTTGAACGAGACTTAGGCCGCCAAATTTCATATTCGGATTTCGGGACAGCGCCCCTAAGACACACGCAAGACGCCACCCCCTCGCAGGCACCCGTGCCTCACAAACTGACTCACGAACCGCCCAGACGACACTTATATGACCGACATGATGCCGGATCGTTCGCCCACGATCGCATCCGCCGCCGCGAAGCTCCGCGATCCCGGGAACCGCCGGAGACGTACTTTTGAGCGCGACGATGAAGCTGAGCGCGAGGCGCCGCGCGTGGAAGCGCCCGCCCCTGCCGGGGCCGGGCCGCGCGCGGAAGCGCCCGCGCCCGCCGGGGCCGCGCCGCGCGCGGCCGGCGGCTTCGATTGGCACGCGCCGCCCGGGCCGGACAAGTTCGCCAAGTTCATGGAGGCCTTCCCCCCGAAAATGACGTGACATGGCGCTTTTCTCCGACCCCCTCCCCTTGCCTCGCGTTCCCTCTCGATAGGCGTGTACTAGAAGAAGCGTGTACTAGAAGTCTTATAGTCACGTCGGCGGCGTCGGAGATCAGGCATATCTGGCAGGTCTACTATAGTCACGCACGTCGGCGGCGTAGGGGGCGATCAGGCATACCTGGCTGGGTCCAGCATCGGGTGCAGCTCGAAGACCTTTGCCACGTTGGGCTGCGTGAAGGTGTAGCCCAGGAAGGAGGCGTCCACGGCGAAGGCCCTGTCGACCGCAGACCGCGCGCCCAGCGTGTAGACTTCCGGGTAGGGGCGGCCGAGGACCGCAGGGACGCGGTTGTTGAACAGGGAGGGGTTCTTGTGTTCGAGCTTGGTGATGATGCAACCGACGACCGCGCAGAGCGCGCGCGCGTCGTCCGCGGAGCGCTCGAATCGGACGACGCCGCCGACGAGGAACTCGCCCGTGGCCCCGCACGCAAGGCGCCGGCATCGCATAGGCGCCGCCCGGAGGGAGGCGATGACTCGTCTTACACGCTCCCGTGCGACGCCATGACGTTCGCCACACGGAGGAAGGACGCGATCGCCGCGCCGGCGCCCAGGTCCCCCCGGGCGTTGTACTCGGCGGCCGAGCGCTGGACCTCTTCGAAGATGCGCCGGCCCTCGCGGTCGATCTCGTCAGTTATGTCGGCCTTGATGATCTGCTCCTCCTTGGACGTGTAGGCCAGGGCGTTGCCGATGGCCAGCGTCGCGCGGAAGGGGCAGTGGGTCACGCCCAATTTCTTGAGGGAACTAAGAGCTCCGGGCGTCGTGGGCGCGTAGCCCGCGTCCACGATCGTCGTGCACCCATGTAACGCGAGCGCCTCCGCCGCATGCTCATCTAGCTCCCCGGAGTTCGTGGGGAACGCCAGGTCGCAGGGCACGGCCCAGATACTTGCGGGGTCGTTGTACCTGGCCGTCGTACTGGCGACGATGTACCGCCCGATGCGCGCTCCTCGTTCCGCTTTAATGGTGGAGATCTGCTCCAGCTTGGCCGGCTTCAGGCCCTGCTCTTCATACACGTGGCCCGACGTGTCCGACAACGTTAAAGGTAAGGCGCCCTCCTTCACGAGGTAGTCCGCGACGGCCAGCGCCACTTTGCCGGACCCGGTCACGAGGCACCTCTTGCCAACGAGCGAGTCGCCCTTGTTCTCCAGGTAATGCTTGGCGAACGCCACGGGCCCGTACCCGTGCACCTCGGGGTGCGGCACGGAGCCGCCCCAGAGCATGCCGAAGCCATGCTTACTGAGGTTCGTACTCGTGCGCTTGTACTGGCCGTACATGTAACCGATTTCCGTGGAGCCGCAATTCACGCCCATGGACGGCAGGTCCAGGCCGGGGCCGACGTATTTTTGGAGTTCCGTCATGAAGGCTTGGCAGAATCGTTGTATTTCGGCTTCGGAGGCGAGTGACGGCTCAAAATTGGCGCCGCCGGCCGCGCCGCCCAATCTACGTCCGGTGAGGGCATTCGCGAAGGTCGCGTCGAAGGACTGGGCCCGCAACAGGTCTTCCGTGACATGGCGTCCAAAGTGCAAGCCGCCCCCGTACGGTCCTAGAGCAGAGCAGTGCTGGATGCGCCAGCCTCTATTGGTCCGCGCATTGCCCCAATCATCTATATACGTCACTTTGAAACTGACGCACCGCTCGGGCTCGAGCAGGATCTTGGCCAACCAGGCGTATTTGGGGGACCGGTCAAACACCGGTTGCAGCTTTTTGACCAGGTCCGCGAACTGTTTTAAAAATAGCGGCTTGTCGTGGTCTCTTCTCTCGGCCTCGTTCACCAGGAGCTTCACGGCGTCGCTGCCGGTCTTGAAATACAATTCGTCGCCGTGGACTCTGAGCAGCGGCTTCTGGCGCCAGCTCCGCGCCTCCACGGACTTCTGGCTCCCGTGCACGCCGCCGCTCGGCGTCATGCTCGTCAGGGAGCTCAGGGCCCGCGGCGCGCGGCGCGTGGCGCGTCCCAGGCTCCGGAGCAGCATCTTGCTTTTTGGGTTGCAGTGCTGCTCTATGCGGTTCCGCTGCGCCACGTTTTTGGCCGCGAGGCGTGTGACTACTGGTAAAGGTGGTGTGCGTCAACGCTCCACCGCAGGGCCCGCGCGACGCTTTTTGACGTAGCTCTCACTCAGATCCTGGTCGGGTACGGGTTTTACGCTGGGAAGTACGGGTTTTGCGCGGCCGCAATTTTTTGAGCGGGCGTGCGCGATTACAAGCAAGGCATACGTGGGCACGTCGTCATACGTCGGCGTACGTCAGCATACGTCGGCAGCAATTTCTCGTCGCATCGCTGCTGTCGACGGCAGCAAGTGCTAGCCATCAGAGCGCTGCACGCGTGCCGCTGGCCGGCCTCGCCGCCTCGGACGTCGTACGAGCTTGTACGCTGGTGGTCAAAGAAGCTCTGCACGCTGCCGACGGATCGGTCTGAAAACAGGAGCACCGCTGTAATGCGACTCGTCCTACTCGCCGCCACGTACACGGGAAGCGTAGCCGTCGCCCCCACGGGTAGCACGCCGTGGGGCGGCGGGCAGGCCGCGGCCAAGCCGCCGCGCGACCTCCTGTGTCGGAGCGCCTACGCGCGCTTCGAGACGATCCAGACGCGGTGGAATGATATGGACGCCCAGGGCCACGTCAACAACGCGGTATATTATAATTACATCGACGACGCGGTAAACCTGCACCTCGCCCGCAGCGGCGTGTCGAACGAGATCCGAAGGTTCACCTCGGAGAATTCGTGTCGGTACCTGCGGCAGCTCGCCTGGCCGACGCCCGTCGAGGTCGGCCTCCGCTGTAGGCTCGGACGGGCAAGTGCCGCCTACCAGCTAGGGCTCTTCGCCAAGGGCGCGGAAGAAGCCTCCGCCGTGGGCACGTTCACGCACGTCTACGTCGACGAGCGCGGCAAGCCGTGCACGATGGACCCGTCCGCGCGGGCGGCCCTCGGGCCGCTCGTCCCCGACGACGGGCTGTGATAATTTGTACACACTTTAACCGTCGTGGTGGGGCGAACTGCCCCTTCTCGTAGTCCCCCCACCGCGGTAGGCGGCGCGCCTTGAGGTATCCCGGCGCCGGCCGCCGCGCGGGCGGCGCCGGCGCCTCGGGTTCGGAGTCGGTCGACTCGACGGCGCAGCAGTGGAAGCGCAGGCGCTGGGGCGAGCCCGGCCGCGACCGCGCGAGGGACGCGGCCGTCGGGCGCCGCGCGCGCGACGGGTCGCGCGGCGGCCGCTCCGGGTCGGACCAGGACACGACTTGCGCGCAGGCGTCGTACCAGTAGTGGGCCTTGGTCTCGGCGTCGTAGTGGCGCCGCCACCGAGCCTCGTCGGGCGGCGAGGCGCACGCGTCGGAGTCGTCGTCGATGGCGTCGTCGTCAAGCAAGCCCCCGACGTCGTCGGGGGGCGGCGGCGGCAGCTCCACCGGGGCCGGGCCCGGTGCGGCGACCGGCGGCGCCGCGCGCAGCGCGACGGGCGGCGCCCGCGGCCGGAGCGCCGCGGCGATCGTGCGCATCTCCCGCAGCTCCGCCCGCGCGAGGGCGAGGCGCTCGCGCGCGGAGACTATATCGGCGTCGACGACGGCCTGCCGCGCCGTGACGGCGGCGAGCGTCGTCGGGAGCCGCGCGGAGAGCACGTCGGCGTCCACGACGGCCTGCCGTGGGAGCGGTGGGCTAGTCATTTAGTTAATGGGCGGGTTGCCCCGGCCGGCGATACGGCTGCCCGGGCTGCCCGGCAGCGGTGCCTAATGCAATGCTTCGTCTCTCTTGGCACGCCTGGCCCGCTTGGAACTGGCCTAGCGCTTGCAAAACAAGTTGCAAAACTGCTCGGGTCCGGGTTTGTGGCACGGGTTTTGACGAATTGTCGAGCTAGCGTTTCGGGCACCCGGGTGTGCTCAAGCACGGGTTTTGATGAATTGTCGAGCTACTGTTACAAGACGATTTTTTCTTTCTACAAGCGGCCAGTTGATGGACAGAGCGAACCCGCCTCCAACGGCGGCGACGACGCCGCGCCGGGGCCGGGCCCTGACGCCCCCGCCGCGACCCTTCGCAAAAACAGCTTAGGCGCCTAGCGCGCCAGCGCGCTCAATAGCGTGCAGTCGTGGCCGTAGGACCCGGTCCAGCAGCCGCACTCGCCCGTCTCCGTGTCGCACTTGCCCCGGTTGGCGCAGTCCACCTGGCACAGGTTCCCCGGTTCCCCGACGCCGTGGCCGCCCGCGGCCGGTACCGCGGTGCAGTTCGTCTCGTCCACGTGTGTGGTGTAGGGGTCGTCGCCGCTGGGGCAGTGGCGCATGTTACACCAGGGCCCGAACCACTCAGGCTCCTGGCGCTCGCCGGCGCCCAGGCCCACGGGCCAGCTCGAGTCGCAGACGCACCCGTACAGTCGGTCCTGGTCCCACCGCGACGTCGTCTCCAGCCCCGTGTAGGTCGTCGCCTTGCTGAGCGGGAGGGCATTGGGCATGGTGGCCATTTTTTTAATCGACACGCACTGGCCGTGGCCGCTGCAGTCGTACAAGCACCCGAAGCGCTGGCAGGCGTCGCCGCTGAAGCCCGCAGAACATTTGCACGTGCCCGTGAGCTTGTCGCACTTGCCCTTCCCGGAGCACTCCGCGGGCCGGTGCGCACGGGTGCCGTCCGTCGCCACGTCGGCCCAGGCCGGGCCCGCGGGACAGGTCCGGCCGCTGCAGTCGTGGAACTTGTAGACGGCCACGTCCGTCGCCGCGCCCCAGCCCTCGTAGCAGTCGCACCGGTCCAGGTGCGGGTCGCAGTTCCCGTGGCCGTTGCAGTAGTTCATGTCGATGCAGTCGCCCGCTGCTGCCGGTCCGAGGAGGAGGGCGGAGAGCAGGGCGGTGCCGTGCGGCCCCAGCATCGCGCTCCGTGATCGGTCAAGGGCCGGGTCGGGTCGCAAGAAAACGGCGTGCGCCTCCTCGCACAGCGGACTGCTCGGCGTCGAACCCGCACGTTCCTATCCATGCGCCCATGGGGCACTGCTGGGGGTCGGCGGATCGATATTAGCGGCGTGGAACGGACCTGTGATTTCGTCCTAGAAAACCCGTCATGCCTCTCGGCGCAGCGCAAAACACAGCGCCTGCGCACCGCAGCAGCGATTGAATATGGCACCGAAAACAGTGCTCGACAAAGTGATCCATGCTATCCGTGCTTGTCAGGACCACAAAGGCGCCTCGCGCCAGGCCATCACCAAATACCTGAAAGCCGAGTTCCAGTGCGAGAGCGCGGTAGCCATTAAAAAGGCGCTGAAATCGGACAAGCTCGTGCAGACGGGCCAGAGCTTCCGCGTGAAGGGCGACGCACCGATCGCCCCGCCGGCCGACGAAGTGGTCGGTATTGAGGACGTCACGGTGGGGGACGGCGCGGCCGCCGAGAAGAGGGACGAGGTCGCGATGGCGTACGTCGGCACGCTCGAGGACGGCTCGCGCTTCGACGGCGGCAAGAACTTCCGGTTCACGCTGGGCGGCGGCGATGTGATCAAAGGGTGGGACCGGGGCATCGTCGGAATGAGGGCGGGCGGCCGGCGCAGGCTCGTCGTGCCGTCGAAGCTTGGGTACGGAAAAAAGGGCAGCGCGCCCGAGATTCCGCCCGACGCGACGCTCCTATTCGACGTGACGCTGGAGCGCATCCTGTAACCTCTGTTAATTCGTCCTTCGAGTTGATTTCTAATTTATTTATTTGCCTTTGCTTAGAGCTAGGCGACCTAGCTACCCGCCGGTGCGGACTCTGCGTGACGGTACGCCCAGATTTATTTACTTAATTGAACACAACTTATCACATCACCTCCCAATCCCCCGCCGTGTTGTACCACTTTCTATAATCCTCGCGAAAGCCCGCCAGCTTCCCCTCCAGCGCCCGGTCCCGGCACCAGCAAAATCCAACACCCTCGCACGCAACCGAACCCGGACACGGTTCATTGACGTACGGCAGCACGTCCTCTAAATATGCCCGCGCCTCTTTGCGGTTTCCGCGCGTGCCGAAGCGGGCGCCGTCGAAGGTCGCGAACGAGTAGTCCGCCCGCAGGTGCGCGAGTCGCAGCGTCGACGCTTGGATCGTGCGCGTGGCCCGTGGGGGCGCGACGAGCGCGTGGTCCCAGACGTACACCGCCCGGTGATTAGTAATGAGCTTGTTCCGCGAGGGCACGGCCTTGCCGGCGCACGTTGTAGTGGAAGTGCCGGGGCACCTCCCATAGAAGACGTGGGGCACCGACGCCGCGGCAGTTTCTCCGGCGAGGGCCTCACTTACCGTCGTCTCCGGAATCAATAATTCGTCCACGTCGAGGAACGCGACCCACGTGGCCACATCTCTCAGGCGATACAGCCCGGCATTCTGCGCCGCGTACTGCGAGGGCCGCCCGAAGAAGTCCGTCAGGCCCACGCCGCCGCGCTGGCCCGCCTCCAGGCGCACGTGGGGGCCGCGGCACGCGTCCGTCGCCCACGGAACTAAGGAAGCCGCGCCCCGCTTTACGAACGGGCCCACAGCCGGCCACAGCTCCGAAGAACGGGGCTCGGCCCAGGTCGCCCCGCTTTCATAAATGAGGAAGTAGCGCACGCCCTGGGACCAGTGCCACGCGAGCCACCGCCTTAAGACGCGACTGTCGTTCGCAAACGTTTGACCCGCGCGGTCCGTGTAAGGTTTTGATGAGGTCCACGCGACGGCGGCCACGTCCACTTTCGGAGCAGTGACGGGGCACACTCTTACCGCATCGTGCGTGCGGCCCGTGTCGCTCAGCGCCACCTCCAAATTCTCACAGCGCACATGTGGGGGTATGGGACAGTGGAACACGAGGGTGCTCTTCTTGGCGTGGAAAGACCGGTGGCTGGACGCTTGTACACCGGTTGCGTCCGGGAACGTACATACCAAATCTTTGGTAGGTCCCCCTAAGAGGTCAAAGACTCTTTTCTTCTCCGCTTCGACTTTGGGGGCCTCGTGCTTCTCAAAGGCGTGGACCGCGCAGACCTTGCACTCGTTACGTTGGGCCTTCGCGGTGTCGAGCCAGGCCTGGATATCGCCGCCCGCGGCGCGTTCCATTATTGCGGCCATCTCCTCGCAGCCCCGTTCGTACTGCGCCACAAAAGTGGCTATCCTACAGTCCGTGGTGAAGGCGTCGTACAAACGCCACGGCATGCCCTCTTCCTGGGGGAAGGCGCGCGGGCCGCGGCAGGCGTCCGTCCCGGGTTGCTCCTCCGGGTTTTGACGACCGCGTCGGCTCGCCGGCGGTCGGCGCAGCCGGTGCCCGTCGTCGCCGTCCGGCGCGACGCGCAGCCGCGCCGCGACGAGGAACAGGGCCACGACGGCCGCGCCGAACAGCACGGCGCCGCCGCCGCTTTTCCTGCGCGGCATGCTTACGGGGTCATGTTTGTGGGCATGGGGCAGCCTTATACGCTTTCGCAGAAGGGCAGGCTGCCCTTGCAGAATACAATCATATCTACTATTATAGCATCAGAACTGCATTTATACGAGCGTGCGTTTTGTGTGCGGAGTAAAACCCGTACCATCGTGGGCTTTCATGCCGCTATCTAGCCTCTGACGTAAAGAATAACCGCACCGCTAGCGTTCGGTATCTGTGTGGTTTTTCTGCTCCCGCGGCGGACAGAACAGCAAAGTCCCGCGACCCAGGTGCTCTCCCAAAGGCTCTCTCAAAAGTGCTCTCTGGAGCAGACAGCTCCCCAAGCGCTGCGAGCAGCGCTTCGAGACCAGCACCAATGCGGAGAAGCAGCGGCTTCTCGCCTCCGCCGCGCGGCCCGGCGTCGAGCGGCTTCTCGCGCGACGCGCGGAGCCCCGCCGTCCAGGCCCTCGGCGGGCCCCGGCGCGGCACGGGCGGCGGCGCGGACAAAGCGGACAAGAGGAAGAAGAAAAAGCACAAGGCCTCGAGCACGTTCTCGGACGGGCCGGCGACAAAGCGGCTGCGGCCCGCGCACGACGACGGCGACGCGGCGCCGAAGCGGCCGCTGCCCGCGCACGACGACGGCGACGCCGACGACGCCGCGGCGCGGGCCCGCGCGACCCTTCGGGACCTGCAAGCGAAGCTCCGGGCGCCGGCGCCACCCCGGCACGGCGCGGTCATCACGGCACCGGCGCCGCCGAAGCTCACCGCCGCCGAGGCCGCGCAGCGGGCGCGGGAGTCCTTGGAACGCACCGTCGCCGACGCGGCCCTGGACGCGGCCATCGCCGACACGCTCGCCGGCGCGACTACGAAAGACGCGCCGGCGCCGGCCGCGGCCGCGCCGACGGAGGCGGAGCTGCTCTGGGCGCCCCTGAACGCCGGGGAAGCTGAGGCGGACGACGACTGGCGCGCCCTGGCGCCCGACGGCGCCTCGCCCGAGCTTTTGGCAGCCCTAGAAGCCGCGAACAACCTGAAGGCGGCCGCGCGGCGCATGGGCGCGCCGCAGAGCCGGCAGGCGGCGCTCCAGAGCCTCGCGGCGCTGAAGCGGCTCGCGCCGGAACTGTTGAGGACGGACCTGGACCGCGACCTCGGGCTCCGCGACGTCTTGGGCGACCTCAAGATCTCGTCCGATCGGATCGTCGCCGGCGCCGCGCGGGGGCTGCGGGCGGCGTGGCGCGAACGGGCGGCGGCGACGGCCGAGGTTGTCGCGGAGCGCCCGAAGCCCGCGCCGACGCCACCGAAGCCGACGCTTCCCGCGGATACGGACATCACGAGGCTCCAGCGCCGCGTCGCGGGCCTGGAGGCGGACCTCGCGGCGGCGCGCCAGGCGCTCGCGATGGAGCGCGTCGACGCCGAGGCGGCGAGGAACAAGCTGCGCCAATCGTTCACCGACTTGCGGAAGAAATGGGCGAGAGACGAGACGGAACTGCGATCGCAACGCGACGCCGCGACGCAGCGCGCTTTGACAGCTACTGATCGCGCCAAACGGGCGTTAGAGTTGGACCGCGCAGCTCTAGCGAACGAGCCGCGCGTCTGCGATCGGTGTCAGCGGCCGGTCGCGGCTCCGAACCCGCAGCGCGGCGGGGCGCGGACGGCGAAGAAAGCGTCCGACCGGTTTACGCGGCGGTGATGGATGTGTTTTTCAGTGTCGCGCCGATGGCTTGGATGGTGTAAGTATACATTTTTGTGAACCAGCAACTTATAAATCAGACCGGACGCCCCGCCGCGCGCGCCCGCGCCCGCGCGCCCGCGGGATCGCGATGTCCCCGCGGCCCGGGCCCGCGTGGGCGTCGGCGCGGTTTATGCCTGGGCGGCACGGTCCGCGTCCCGTCGAGGGCCCACCAGCCCTCGTGGCAATTCAAGTGAGTGTGGACGACACCCCTGTTGGCAGTCCCGGCGCGCAAATCACCGATGATGCGGCACGCCCCAGAGGCGCCGTACCAGAGCGTACATGAACACGTGCATCCACCCGTTCAGCGCGTTGCCGAGCGGGTGGCGCGTCGAGAGATACGCGTACGTGTCGACGTTCGGTTGGGACCTGTTCGTGCAGGCGTGCATCGCGTTCTGCGCGTTGGGCCGCGAGAAGGGCTTACTCGCGGCCGCGCGCGCCGCCGCGGTCGCGAGGAGGTGGCTTCAGTCTCTCGCGTAAGTCAAGCCCCCGCCAGTCGTCGTAGCATATGCTAGTCTAGCGTGCGTGTCCGCTTAACTATTCTCTCGGCCATGCTGGCCACGGCCGTGGACCCGCGGTGCGCCTTCGCGGTCATCCTGCGCTACATGCCGCGCGTGATGCGCTTACTACACACGGCCGTGAGCGGCGACGGCCTGTACAAGGCGGTCCTCGAACCCAAGTTCGACCTCACGTTGGCGCGCATGGCCTCCGAGCGGTCGTTGCGGACCTTCGTCGTCTGGCCGCCCGTCGTGTACCTGCAGCGGGACGACGACGACACGCCGACGGACGACTACGTCGGCAACGCGTCGCGCTTCATCGAGGCCTACCTGGGCATGGACGAGTAGTGTGCGCCTCCCCGTACTCCCCCGCTCGGAGAACCTAGGCTAAACCCGTATTTTCGTCGCAAAGGCTCTTCAGCGACTCGGGAGGCGTGAGTCCCCGTTTGCAGCCACATTTATAACCTTACTCGTCACCGCCAGCGCGGCCGCGCGACGCTCGCGAGCGATCCAACGCGCCCATCTAGGTCGAGCACGACGACCTCGTTCACACCACGCTTCAGAAACGGCGCTGGCAGGTACAGCGTGTGCTGCGGACCCCGCGTCTCCCAGAAGCGGCCCAAGTTTCGCCCGTTGACCCAAATAATACCTTTTGAGAGGCCGCGCGTATCTAAATAGGTATCGTGCACGTCATCGATTGCTAGGCGGCCCCGGTAGTAGCGCGGCGCCGCGGGACCCGGCGTGACGGGCTGCCACTGAATCCTGGAGAGGTCGTCGAGCGGCAGGCACTGTACCGTTGGTGTTCCCGCGAGAGGCGGCGCTAGGAAGCCCTTGCGATCGTCCACCAATTCGCGGCCGTATCCGACCCGTGCGCAATTCTCTACAAGCAGGTCCAGGCGTTTCGTCGTCGACGGCAGCGCCACACTTACATTTTTGTTGTCGCCGCGGTAGGCGCTTCCAACTAAGACGCCGTCCGCCAGCACCTGCACTCTATCTCTCAGCGTCGACGGAGAAAAGGTGAGGTGGTCCGGGAGCGCGCCTCCGAGGGTGTACCTCGTAAAGCCGTGGGCCTGGCCTAACTGCTCCTGGGTCCGCCAGCCCCTACTGAAGCAGGTCGCCAAGTCCTGGTCGAGGAGGTCCGCCGACTCACGTAGCGCAATGGGGCCGTACGCCCGGAACACTGGTGCAGGCGGCTCCACGGCGGTCCCACCCAGCGCCTGTCGGACCGCCTCGAAGCCGTCCTGGCCTTCGGCGCCAATCTGGTGCGTGCCGTCCTCACTGATAGGCGCCGAGTAGTCGTAAGACGTCACGTCTGCCACATACGTCCCATCGAGGATGTTCGCGCCCGACCAGAACGCAAAGGACGTGCCGCCGTGGGCCATGTAGAGCGAGAACGAGGCGTTCGCATCCGAGGCCATCGCCGCGACGCCGGCGCCATAGTCCCTGGCGGTGCGGTTCGCTGCTTGAGCATCGCCCCAGTGGGTGTACCAGCCCGTCCAGAGCTCGGTCCACATCTTGGGAGAAAGCCCCGGTGCGTTGAAGCTCTTCTGGAGCGCAAAGTCCGCGGCGTAGCTGTCAGCCAAGGCCCCGTCGACCGTGGCCAGGACGCGCGCGTCGCGGCGCCAGGGCGACGCCTTGTGCAGGTTGCGCGCCGGCGAGACCGTCGTATAGACAACGTCGGTACCGAGATGCTGCGTGGCCTTCGCGTAGAGGTGGCGCATGTAGGCGGCGTCGGCTTCGTTGGAGGAGCAGTCGCCGTAGTCGCCGAACTCGTTCTCCAGCTGCACGAGCACGACGGGGCCGCCGCGCCCGTACAACTTTTGCTTAAACCGCGGCAAGAGCGCGTCCCAGTACCGGTCCACCGCGTCCAGGTAGGGCTTGCTGTGCGTCCGCAGGGTAATGTTGTCCTTGGTCGCTAGCCAGGCGGGGAAGCCCCCAAAGTCCCACTCGCCGCACATGTAGGGCCCGATCCGAAGCATGACCAGCAGGTCCAGCTTGGCGGCGGTATCCACGAAGGCGAAGACGTCCTTCTCGTGCGCGAAATCGAAATCGCCCTCCACCTCCTCGTGGAAGTTCCACGGGACGTAGGTCGTGATGGTGTTTAGCCCGAGCGCTTTGGCCCGCTCGAGGCGGTCGCGCCAGTACGCGCGCGGGACGCGCGAGTAGTGCACGCTGCCCGACCGCACGGTATATGGTGCGCCGCCCTTGACAAAGCGGTCGTCCTGGACGACGAAGGACCGCGCGCGGCCGAGGCGCAGCGATTGGGTGGCGGCCCAGCACCCGTAGTGCTGCAGCAGCAGTAGTGCGATGGCACATGTGGCGACTGCCATGGCTGCTCGCTTCGGCAGCGCCAGCCTGACTGCTTCGTTTAGTCGTCGCACGTATGGCAGGACTTCGTTCAAAAGTCTCAGAACTGCGTGTGCAGGTGTTTGCTTGGGCTGCGTGCGTAGGTTGCAGGTGATTGCTTATTCTGCTGCTACAGCTTTAGTAAGCTGCCGTAGAAACCCGTGCGCAGCTTTTGATCAATGATGAAACGCGGCATGCAGCTGTTTGGGTATCGTTCGGTTAGATACTAGTTCAAAGAGATCAATGGGACGCTTACTGGGGGGTAAAAAATGTAAATTCTTTTATTCGCGGTGTTGAGGGTGCCGAAGTGGTCAGTCGCACCAGCGGAATGCGGTCGATTCGTGATCCAGAGGTCTCCCTGGGGTCGCCTAGGGTCGGTGATAGACGTGCGCAATCACCTACACCGCATACACCGGCGCTTGGATCATATATACCAATTCTCTCAGCAGTCCAGCTTCCTCAAGCATGATTTTGCCAATGTCTTTGATCCACAGCTTTGAGAGCTGTGGAATGCCCAGGCCGCGTGCGCATGCGGTGCAGGCGACTACCTACCATCAAACCTAGCCCACAGGACGCCTGCGAGCCGATCCGCATCCCGAAAAATTGTTTTATTTGGGCTCGACAGCACCTCGGGCGGCAGCGGGGATTTCAAAACAATGTTCGTTTCTGACGGGCACGTGGTGTTAGACATTCTACCCGTACGTTCTAATTACGGTGGCCGCGGGGCGTCCCAACAAGTAAATCTTCGGGTGATCGCGGGCATCTCCGCTCGATAGGCCCGGGACTGTAGCACGCGCCTCCAGAGCGGGCGATGATTTCCGGTGGTTCAAACAACTAATTTCTTACTACATTCATTCCTCGGGATCGGCGTAATTCCCGGGAAAGCTACTGCCGCTCGCCGCGTAGCCGGCGCCGCCTCCGAGGAGCGTGCAATAGTCCGCCGTACACCACGACGAGAGCATCCCGTCGCGCGCCGCTTCGTCCGGTGGTTTCGCGATGAGCGCGATGAGCGGTGCTTGCGCGGCGGCGCCGACGCCTATCGGGAAGAGCAGCGCGAGCCACGAGCGTCGACTCGCGGACGGTGTCTCCACCGCGTCGTCCCCACCGCGGCGTGCCCGCTGCGTCGTTGAGCCGTGGCGACCGTGTCGTCGAGTTGTTCGCGCGGTACCATGCATGAGAGCAGTGCCACCGCATAACAAGCAAGCAAGGCTGAGCAGTCGGGCTGCCATTGAGCTAAATTGCACAGCGATCTATGCGCGGCTCGATGCTCGATTGCGTACCCTCCGTTAGTTTTTCGAGGTGCGCACGGCGTCAATTCGCCTGGAGCCAAGCTTGTCAAAGCTGAGTCACCCAAAAAAACCCGTTTTGACGATGTCGATGCCAGATGCCAGAGGTCTAAAATGACCAAAACGCAGTAAGTGTCCGACAGCAAGTATATAGTAAGTTTTGACGAATTGACGAATTGTCGAGCGCGCGGGCGGGCACCCAGAAGTGCTCAAGAGGTCTAAAATGACCAAGGCGCAGTAAGTGTCCGACAGCAAGTATATAGTACCCGTTTTGCTCAACAGGGGTTCTTGCTCACAAAAAGAACTCTTGCGCACAAAACAACACTTACTGGAACTCACGACCCCTTCTTCGACTCCTCCGCGCCCCGCGGCGGCGGGGGAGGCGTACGGAAGGCTCCCGGCTTCTGCAGTTCCGTATTCCAGATGGAGCACTCGGGGATCTCGATGCGCTCGCAGTCGGGGTGGTCCGCGTACAACCGCTCCAGAAACTTCTCCACCTCCGAGAGGGGCGGTTTTGGTGGAGGCGTCCGGCGCTTCCGCTCCGCCTCCTCCGATTCATCCCGTAAAGGGTGACCGGGGGGATAGTCGTACTCCACGGGGATCTGGGGCGGCGGCGGCAACTTGAGCTCCCGCTTCGGTAAATTCTCGCGCAGGATCTTCAGCAGGCGCGGCACATCTAAGCACCCGGGCGGCGGCGGCGTCTGCTGCAAAATGAACTGTAACACAGCGACCGCAGCGGGATCCTCCCCGTCCCTCTCCATTTGATCCCACTCTTCCTGGGTCGGGATGTGGTCCTTGGCGGGGTCTCCCTGCGTCACGCCCTTCAGGACAATGCACATGAGCTGGTCCCAGGGGTCGTCGCTCTCCGCGAGCTCCTCCCTGGGAGTCACTCCCGGCGGCGGCGGCCACGAGCCGTCGGGCAGGCGGTCGGGGTCCGGCCCCGGCCAGTCCGCCAGCTCCTCGAACATCTGGTCCCCGAGCTTGAGCAGACCCTCGTACCAGGCGTCGAACTTCCGTTTGCGGAGGACTTTCGCCTGGCAACAGCGCACCGCGCACTGGAGGACGAGCGTGGCCCGCCGCCGTCGCACGAGCGCGGCGCGGGCGCGGGACCCGCGCCACACCGCGGCCACGGTCCGCTGCGCGCGGGCCAGCCAGAGCTGCGCTCGGAGGCGGTCCCGCGCGGCGCGCAGGTTCATCACATACGCGCGCGCGAGAACCCCACGAATAATCCGCTGCCCCTTCACCGCCGCCAGGCCCCGCCGCCGCAGCTCGAGGCGCATCTGGCTCCGCGTCCGGGCCTCGACGCAGTCGAGGCACTC
>Ga0302122_10000732_pt1 | contig 20441 bp, 25 predicted proteins | sample CB21_SCM_MG_FD_203115 | JGI IMG/M metagenome (GOLD analysis project Ga0302122, IMG submission 203115) | Marine microbial communities from Western Arctic Ocean, Canada - CB21_SCM | ecosystem: Environmental > Aquatic > Marine > Oceanic | place: Canada: Western Arctic Ocean | collected 2017-09-28
GTTTCCGGTTTGGGTCAGCAGTTCTTTGATGGCGTTTTCATCTGCGGGATCCAGCGGAGCTCCGGCGAAGCGGAGGGCTTCAAGCAGACGCTCGGTTGCGGAGGCGAAGGGTTGTCGTTCGATTTGATGGACCGGTAGGAACTCTGCCGAAAGTGGATTTGGAAAGGAAGCTGCGATGGCAACCAGAAGGAGCGAAGCGATGATTTTCATGGGGCGAGGGGTTGGGGTGGTGAAGAAGAACTATGGGGAATGTTGGGATTTGGCAATTTCAAAGAATCGGGGAGGTGCGGTGGTTATTGGAGCTGTGCTGCGACGCTTGCTCGGCGATCGGGCTCCACCATTTTTATCTGCTTGTGCTTGAACTTCATTGGAGATTTTATCCAAGCCGATTTTCGCCTTTTAGATTCTTAAGTATTGTCTATGAAATTTATCCCTTTCTCGCGGCTCTTGGCGTGCGTCGGATTAGCGGCTCCAATGGGAGCGTTTGCCGCGTCTCTGAATATCGAATTCGAGGAGTACGATTTGCCGAATGGCATGCACGTCATTCTTCATCAAAATAGCGACGCTCCAGTTGTTTCGTCGTATGTGCTCTATCATGTGGGCAGCAAAGACGAGCGACCGGATCGGACGGGGTTCGCTCATTTTTTCGAGCATTTGATGTTTGAAGGTTCGGAGAATATCGAGCGGAAGCAGATCGATAAATTGATCTCGGGAGCGGGTGGAAATTTAAACGCTTCAACTTCGTTCGACCGGACGGACTATTACATAAATTTGCCCGCAAACGAATTGGAGCTGGCGCTTTGGATTGAATCTGAGCGGCTGATGCATGCGGTGATTGATGAAACCGGCGTGGAAACGCAGCGCGAAGTGGTTAAGGAGGAACGTCGTTCGCGATACGATAACCAGCCGTACGGTTCTATCATGGAGAACATGGCGAAAGCGGTTTTCAACGGAACGCCTTACGAGTGGACGCCGATCGGATCGGCTCAGTACATCGACGACGCGACGATCGAGGAATTTCGCGACTTCTACAAGAGATGGTATGTGCCGAACAATGCGACTTTAGCGATTTCAGGAGACATTGACGTCGAGCAAACGAAGCGACTTGTCGAACGGTATTTTGGTGAAATCCCTAGAGGAGCGGAGCCTAAACGGGTCGAGATTGAGTGGGATTTGGATGCGCCGGTTACTACGAAGGTAGTCGAGGAGCCGATGACGCCTTTGCCGGCAACGGTTCATATTTGGAGAGCGCCTGTTTTGACGGATGAGGATGCCGAGGCGATTGATCTATTGATAAACATATTGGCGGTGGGTAAAAGTTCGCGACTGTATCGGCGTCTTGTCGATACGGAACGGGCGGCGGTGAATGCGGCGGCTTTCACTTGGCTTCAGGAAAAGGCTGGATTGGTCGCGGCTTATGCGATCGGAAATCGTGGGGTATCGATCGAGCAGTTGGACGCGCTCGTCGAAGAGGAAGTGCAAAAGCTTATCGATGAAGGCGTGACGAGCAAAGAATTGCAAAAAGCGCTGAATCAGAAAGAGGCCGAGATCGCCTCTTCGGTTGGCACGATGAGTAGCCGGGCGCAGTCCCTTGCCTATTATCATTTGTGGTACGGAGATGCCGGGCGAGCGAATAACGAATTGGAAGCGTACTTGAAGGTCACCCGAGAAGACCTGCAACGGGTCGCGAAGAAATACCTGCTTAAAGAACGCAGAAACACGCTGCATTACCCTGTGCCTAGCAAATGAATACGACACGAGGAATTAGAAACATGAAAACGATTTCAAGCATTATTCTATTGGCCCTTCCGCTCGCGTTTTTAGCCTGCAACTCGAATAGCGGAGGAGGCTCCGATTCCATAGCGATGGAACCGTTGGATCGATCGAAGAGACCCGATCCTGGGCCGGCACCGGCGTCATCGTTTCCCGATTACGATACGATAACGACTTCCGAAGGACTGACCTTGTACGTCATCGAATCGAATCGACAGCCGACGATAACGTATCGATTGATGTTCCGCTCAGGCGGTCTGTTCGATGGAGAGAAAACGGGTTTGGCTGAATTTGTCGCATCGATGCTCGATCAGGGAGTTGTCGGCAAAAGCGCGTTTGAGCTAGCGAGCGAGATCGATTTTATCGGAGCGAGTTTGTCCGCTTCGGCTTCTTCGGATTTTATCGCCGTTTCCGTGTCGGGACTTTCGAAGTACAAGGAACAGTTGCTTGGTATTTTGAATTCGGTTGTCAGGGCCCCTACCTTCCCGGAAGAGGAGCTTGAGAAGCTGAAGCAACGGACTGTTTCGAATTTAATTTCCGAGCGTAGTGAACCGGATGCTCTGATCGAGAAGCTAAGACGCAAATTGGTATATGGAGATGGTGGATACGGAGCTTTCCAAAGCGAGGAAAGCGTAGCGTCGATTACGCGGGACGATCTGGTTGCTTTTCACCGTAAGCATTTCATTCCAAACAACGCCTCGTTGGCGATTGTCGGACAGATCGGTAGCGACGAGGGAGTGAAGCTTGTGGAGACTCGTTTGCGAGGATGGAGAAAGGGATCGATACCTGAAGAGCCGAAGTTGGATTTTCCGACAATTTCGGAACGGGCTGTGCATTTGCTGGACCGCTCGGACTCGGTTCAATCAACTGTGCGAGTCGCGCAGCAATCTTTTCCTAGATCGAATCAGGATGCCCCGGAATTGAAGGTGGTTATGTCGGTTCTCGGCGGCGGATTTTCCGGTCGATTATTTCAGAACCTCCGAGAGGACAAGGGTTACACTTATGGAGCCGGCTCCTACGCGGCTAACGCGGCTAGGATGGGAGCGATCGTTTCCTATACGGATGTTCGCAATGAAGTGACTGCGGACGCGGTAGGGGAGATTTTCAACGAATTAAATCGTATTCGCGAAGAACCAATACCCGAAGCGGAGTTAGACATGCACAAGAAGTATTTGGCGGGCAACTACATGTTGAGCCTTGAGCGCCCGATGACGATTGCGCAAAACGTTCAGGAGATCGACGTCTATGGCTTAGCTCCCGACTACTATCAGACTTATGTTACTCAAATGATGTCGGTGACGCCGGAACTCGCTTTGGAGTTGGCGAACAAGTACCTGCATCCAAGCAAGAGCGTTATCGGTATCGTGGGTAAACGCGAAGAAGTGGGCGAGTCGCTCGAACGGTTTGGCGACGTTACGATATACGACGAAAAGTTGGAAACGCAGAACTAGCCCGAACCGGGACGCGGTAAGCTTCGGCCTAATCGTCTTAGAGACTGTTAAATAGGTCCAATTGCTTCGAGCAGATAAACAGAGGGAATGGGTCGCTGACCCGCCTATTAAGATGAGATGTCGCCTCAGCGAAACGACCTACAAAACGAATTAACCGTATTGGGTTTCAATTGTGGTGTTCTTTCCGACTTAACAGTCTCTTAGATTAGAGCCGATCGATATTCATCGGAGAGGCGTGTTGCCTAGGCTCCCGCGAAGGACAGGCCGATCATCTCGCGAGTGCGCGTACAGACGTCGTTGTCTTCCGACATCACCATGCAACGCTGCATTAGCGATACGCGCGCTAGCTCTTCCGGGCTAGATGCGATGCTGTCGGCGGCGGCGTTCAGCAGTGACCATTCTTCTTCGTTGAGGGGTACTTCTATCTTCATGTAATCGTTAATCGGCAAAACACTTGGCGGCTTTAGGTAATTGTTGAGTTTGCCTGGGGTGCTTTACTCTCTGGAGTGGGTTTTTGAACGGATATACCTTAAGTCGCAGAACTGTTGACCGATTCTTAGCCTGTATTTCCCGCTTTTACGGCGAGTATTGTCTTCAATCCCAATACGGAATGACGATTAGACAATTACGCTACTTTAGAGAATAGGATTATGATCTCTCACCCAATCAACCTCGAAGATATTCAACCAGAACTGGACGGCATAGCCGTGTCTCCGCAGATCCTGCCGAAGCTGCAAGAGCTGATATCGGACTGCAATACGAACCCCGACGAGATTCGCGACATGATCCGGATGGATCCGGCGTTGAGCGCGATGATCCTCAAAACGGCGAATAGCGCGTATTTCAACCCTGGCTACCATATAGACAGCATCGATGATGGAATCATGCATTTGGGTTTCAGCGACGTTTATCGGATCGTCACGATGCTGACGTTCTCGGAGCTGTTTGCTGAGGCGTTGAATACATACGGAATCAGCGCGGGAGATTTTTGGAAACGTTCGGTGGCCTGCGCCTTTGCGATGGAGCGATTGGCTCGCAAGTATAGCGAAGATCAGGGTGTAGCTTACACGGTTGGTCTACTTCATGGGATCGGTATGGTTTTCCTCGAGCGCGAAATCAAGGATGCTTCGAATATTACGTTTAATGCTTCGTTTCCCGAAGACGTGGCATTGGCGAAAGAAGAACTGGAAATTTTCGGAATCAATCACGCCAAAGTTGGCGCGGCAATGATGCGGGAATGGGGATTTTCGGACGAAGTGGTGATGCCAGTCCTCAATCAGTTCGAACCGGCCCAAGCTGGAAAGCATGAGCGCATGGCTTGCTTGGTCTCATTTGCCAAGAGGATGATTAGCACGATTATCAACGACCCGGCAAGCGCCGCGGCTACTCCAGGACCGGATCCTTTGCTCATAGCTCTGCTGCATCTTTCGAAGGAAGAATATCTGAAAGTGGTCGATCAGCTGCGAGCGAACTTTGAAAAGGCGGAAAGCCTGGTTATGGGAAAGACGGTTCATCGTCCAGTGGGCGGTTCGCAAACCGGTGCCGTGAAGGATAAACTTAAAAAAGCGATAGCATCGAATCTTGGATACGGCCAAAGTGCTATCCGATCTTAAAGCAATTTCAACCACCGACTCTAACAGGAGCAATTTTACAAATGAGTGACTCAGGACTTATCGATTGGGAACAACTTGAAATGATCTTCGGCGAAGAAGACGAGGAATTCGACGTAGAAATGGGAGAGCTGTTTCGCGAGTTCGTTGAAGACGGTCGCGATCGTCTCGCGACGATAAAAGGCATGCGCTTCGATTCGAATCGAGATACAATCGCGAAGGAATCGCATCGTCTTAAAGGTTCTTCGAGCAATTTCGGGTTTCAGCGAGTCGCATCGTCGCTCGGGAATATCGAAGATAATATCGAGACGATTTCGCCGGACGCGTATCAAGCGTCTTTGACTCAAGCCGAAGGGGACTTTTTCGCTTCGATTAAGGAAGTCGAAGCGAAATACGAAGCCTTGAATAACTAAGGACCGCTAGAAGGCTGCTCGAATGTAGAGTGGCCTTTTTTGTGCGATCTCATATGGGTCTTTCGGATTGCGGCTTGGCAAGTTTCTAGGAATTGTCTAGTGACGAGTCTATGAAATCGTTTCAAGAGGCGTTTGCATTGATCCTTATTGCGTTGGTTTGCGGTGGGGCTGCCTATTTTGCGCATCCACTGGCTCCGTCGTTTGGTCTGGACGAGCTTTCGATTACTTTGGAAGAAGCGCAATCTGAACCGGAAGTATTTTGGATTGATGCGCGTACTGACGAGGATTTCGAGCGAGGACATCTCGACGGAGCGATCTTGTTGAACGAGGAACGCTGGGAAGATCTGCTAATCAATTTTCTCGATCGTTGGCCTCCAGACGCTATGGTCGTCGTTTATTGTTCGAGCCAAGCTTGCATGCGGTCGCATGAAGTGGCGGAGCGTCTTCGCGAGGAATTGGGCGTCGAGGAAATTTTCGCCCTCAAAGGAGGCTGGGAAACGCTGCTCGAGATGGGATTAGCGAAGGAGGGAGAGAAATGAAGCTGCTATCTAGAATCGTGTACTTGGCCTTGGGGGCCACGTTTATTTGGGCCGGTGTTGCTAAACTAATCGATCCGTCCGCGTTTCTTTCGTCGATTCTTACGTATGAGGTTTTCGGATATACGTTTGCGGTGGCAGCCTCGCTATTCATGCCGTACCTGGAATTATGCGTCGGATTCTCGTTGGCGACAGGGTTTTTGAGAGGAGGCGCTCGATGGCTGGCTGGTGGAATGACCGTCGTGTTTTTGCTTTTGTTGATCCAAGCGGCGGTGCGCGGTCTGGACGTGGATTGCGGTTGTTTCGGCTCAGAGGCGAAAGCTTCGGAAACCGGTTTTCTTTGGCCAATTTCGAGGGATGTTGTGATGCTGGCAGCTTTGTTTGTGGCAGTGATTTGCGAACGATGCGGGCGAAGAAAGAGTGAACTATGATAGTTGTAGGCGATCGGTTGGATTTGGAATTTGAAGTGAAGGTGGGGATTGATGGCGTGAAGACATCGCGTGCTTTCAAAGATCTGGTCGAAAGGCCAACGTTTGTTTCGGTCTACATGCGCAACAATACGGGCAGTTGCGACAAGCAGATGATTAGCTTGGCGGCGGCTCACGATGTGATCCGCGCCAAAGGTTTCGCTATCCTGGGCGTGAGCAGGGATACCGTTGGCTCTCACCTGAAATATGCGGCGAAGCATGAGATTGGCTTTCCTTTGATTTCGGATCCCGAATTTGGTTTTGCTCAGGCGACCGATTCGCTCGTCGAGAAAAAGCTTTATGGACGCGCATTTGTGGGGCCGAGTCGATCTGCCTACGCGATTGATCAGGACGGCGCGGTTTTGGCGATTTGCGAGAAAGTGGACCCGGCGAATCATGGCGAGCAGTTGCTGGCTTTGATTGAGGGGCTTTAGCTGAAGAGGTGCACAGGCTTCCAGCCTGTTTCCTAACTGGCAGGATACCTGAGCACCTATCAAATTTGAAGACCTAGCGCTCATATAACTAAGTAAAGTTGAGCTTCGATATCGTTGTCGGGATGCCGCCTGTTTCACTATTGAGCCAACTCGCTTAACAAGCTTGTTAAGCAAGAGAGTTTATGCCTTAACAAGGGCCGGAAATGGCGATTGTCCAAACAGATACTGCGAGTGAAACCTCAAAATCGACCCTGGACCAGTGGGATAGATCGCATTCATGGCATCCGTTTACGCAAATGCAGGAGTACGCATCTCTGCCGCAATTGCATGTCGATCGCGGGGAAGGCTGCTGGATTTGGGACACTGAGGGCAATCGTTACCTGGATGCTAATGCTTCGATTTGGACAAACGCGCACGGCCATAACGATCCGGAGATCAATGCTGCCTTAAAGGCTCAAATCGACAAGATCGCTCACTCGACCTATTTGGGTCTGAGTCATCCGCTTGGCGCGGCTTTAGGGAAGAAATTGGCAGATATTTCGCCTGGCGCGTTGAGCAGGGCAATTTTCAGCGACAATGGATCGAATGCAGTGGAGATCGCTCTGAAGCTGTCTTTTCAATATTGGCAACTGCGAGAGAAGCCGGAAAAGCGTCTGGTGGTCGGAATGCGAAATGGTTATCACGGAGATACGTTTGGAGCGATGGCAGCGGGCGATAGCCAAGGCTTCCATGGGCGTTTCGATCCTTGGTTATTCGAGTCGCGCGCTTTCTCGTCGCCAATTTGCGAAGAGGTGAATGGGCAGGTCTTTTTCCAGGATTCGGAAAAGAGCTTGTCGGAATTGGAGATTTTGCTCGAAACGGAAGGGGCGAGTATTGCGGCGTTAATTCTCGAGCCGTCTATTCAAGGGCCAGCTGGAATGCGTTTGCAGCCGAAGGGATTTTTGAAATCAGTTGAAGCGTTGTGCCGTCGTTTCGAGGTGCACTTGATCTTGGATGAGGTGTTCGTCGGCTGCGGCCGGACGGGCTCCTTACTCGCTTGCGATGTGGAATCGGTCGAACCGGATTTCCTTTGTTTGGCTAAGGGATTGACTGCGGGTTATCTGCCGCTGGCGGCGACGCTGACGAGCGAATCCGTATATGAGGCGTTTTTGGGTTCATTCGAATCGGGAAGGGGCTTTTTCCATGGGCACACGTTTACTGGCAATCCACTTGCTGCCTGCGTGGCGTTGAAAAGTATCGAGAAATTGGAGCGCTTGATCGATTCGAAGCGCCTGGAAAGTACGGTCGCCTATTTCGGCGAACGTTTTGACGCGGCATTTCGTGGGCATCCGAATGTTGGCGAGATACGCCAGAGAGGTATGGCGGCAGCAATCGACCTTTGTCCGGATTCGGGACGAGATCCTTGGCCGATTGACGAACGTGTCGGGATGAAGGTTTGTATCGAAGCTCGCAAACAAGGGTTGCTTTTGCGGCCCTTGCTTGACTCCATTCTTATCGTTCCTCCTTTGGTGATTAGCGCTGAAGAAATAGACTTTTTATTTGAAAACCTAAAAACCGCTCTCTCTGCGGCAATGAAGAAACTTAGTAATTGATTATGCAGTACGCCCTAGACGAAATTCGTGAAATCTATAATTTGCCTTTTACTACGCTCATTTTTCGGGCGCAAGAGGCTCACCATCAGTTCCAAGATCCTTCGGGAGTGCAGCTGTGTACTTTGAAGTCTATCAAAACGGGAGCGTGCCCCGAGGATTGTAAATATTGTCCGCAATCGGCCCATGCGGATACTGGCCTGGAAAAGGAAGCTCTTTTGGATACGGAGACGATCTTGAAGGACGCGGTTGCTGCGAAGGAAGGCGGGGCGACACGGTTCTGTATGGGAGCGGCTTGGAGACGCGTTCCTTATGGCGATGCGTTCGATTCGCTTTTGACTACGGTTCGTGGCGTCAGCGATATGGGTTTGGAAGTTTGCTGTACCTTGGGATCGCTCGAACAGGATCAAGCGAATTCTCTGCAGGAAGCGGGCTGTGATGTTTACAACCATAATTTGGATACATCCAGGGATTATTACAGCGAGATCATCACCACGCGCACTTTCGACGAACGCCTTGAAAACATTCGCAAAGTGCGAGTATCCGGAATGGAAGTGTGCAGTGGCGGCATTATTGGAATGGGCGAATCGATCGACGATCGCCTAAAAATGCTTCAAGAGCTGTCGAATCTCGATCCTTATCCGGATTCGGTACCGATCAACGCTCTGATTGCTTGCAAGGGAACTCCTCTCGAAGGGCGGTCATTTGTCGATAGTTTTGAATTTGTCCGTATTGTCGCCACGGCTCGTATATTGATGCCGAAAGCAATGGTAAGGCTTTCCGCTGGAAGAACGGAGATGAACGACGAGTTACAGACTTTGTGTTTCCTTGCGGGCGCCAATAGTGTTTTCCTAGGTGACAAGCTTTTGACGACGGCGAATCCGAGTGAACGTTCGGATCACGCGCTCATTAGTAAACTCGGTCTGAAATCTCTAGATCCTGACGATGCTCGAGCGATTCACGCTAAGGCGGAAGAGCAAGCAGCGTCGTTGGTTTAGGTAGCAAATGAAAACGCTGTTCGTCAGTGGAAGCGATACGGACGTTGGCAAGACTTGGGTTGTCGGGGCGATTGCCGCCCTGATGGCTTCAAGAGGATGTAGCGTTCAGGTAGTCAAGCCGGTTGAAACCGGTGTGACGGATTCCGCGAACTCGGATGTTCAAGGGGTATTGAACAATTGTTCGAACGTATTGGTCTCTGGATACACGTTGTTTTCCTACGAGAAACCAATTGCGCCGGTTGCGGCAGCTAAGGCCGAAGGTCAATCGTTGAATCTCTCTTCCATTGTCGAGCGTGTAGTTGAGTTGCCGAAAGCGGATTGGAGAATCGTCGAGGGTGCCGGTTCGTTGGCGTCTCCGATAGATAGCGATGGAGCGGATTGGAGGGATTTTGCGGAAGCGTTAGGAGTTAATTGGACGGTGCTGGTCGTGGCGGATCGCGTGGGAGCGATTGGTCAGGCTCGGATGCTCTATGCCTACGCTCAAACCAAGGGATTAAACTGTGGCGTGTGGCTTAATGAGCTTCAAGAACAGGATTCAATTGCAAGGAACGCGACTCATGAGGGAGTGCGCTCGAGTGGGATCCCTTTGTGGGCGACTCAGCGTTTCGGATGCCGTACGGCGGAGCTATTGGAGGAGGCCTGGTTGTGAAGATCCCTTTGCTAAACAGGTTGACGACTCCGCTGTTTGATCGCCGGGACGCTGGATTGACGCGGACATTGCGTACGTTTTCTCCTAATGAAAAAACGCTTAACCTAGCGAACAATGACTATTTGAGTTTAGCGAGTCACCCGAAGGTGATTGAGTCTGCAAAGCGATCGCTTGAAAAATACGGATGTTCCTCATCGGCTTCTCCTCTGATTACGGGGTTTGGACCGGCCCATAGCGAATTACTTGAAACGCTGAAAGAGTGGCATGGCTTCGAGAGCGGTATGGTCTGGAATTCTGGATACGTAGCCAACCAGGCGTTGCTCGGTTCGATCCCTCGTAAGGATGATCTGGTTTTGGCGGATCGATTAATTCATAAGAGCATGATCTCGGGTATTCTTGCGAGTGGGGCTCGTTTGATGCGTTATCGTCATTGCGATACCGGGCATTTGGAGGAGTTGCTGGAAAAGAATGCTACTGGAGATCGTATCGTTTTTGTGGTGACGGAATCGGTGTTTAGTATGGATGGCGACTATCCTGATTTGAAGAAGATAGCAGAGCTGAAAGAACGGTACGGATTCTTTTGGATAGTAGATGAGGCCCACGCATTGGGATGGTATGGGAAACGAGGAAGCGGTTTGATTGAGCAATTTGGAGTGACGAAATCGGTTGATGCGTTGGTTGGAACATTAGGGAAAGCTCTGGGATCGATGGGGGCGTATGCGTTGTTTCACGATGAAGTGGTCGAGCGTTACCTGACGAATTTTGCAGATGAGTTTATCTACTCTACTTATCTCACGCCGTCAGCGGCATCGGCGGCCACCGCAGCAATAGAGTGTATTCGAGATATGGAAGAAGATAGGGAGTTGATGCATTTGCGATCGATTTTCTTTCGCAAGCGGCTGATTGAAAAAGGATTTAGCGTATCGCTAGGAGATTCGCCGATTGTATCCATTGCGTTGGGAGAACCCGATGCCACGGTTAAAGCAGCTGAAGCATTGCAAAAAAGAGGAATTCGCGTCGGCGCGGTGCGACCGCCGACAGTGCCTGAAGGGACGAGTCGGTTGCGCATTTCGCTTAAAGCGAATCTTTCGGAAACGGATTTGACGGAGATCGTGAATACACTTGCCGAGGAAGTGAAGGCCGAGCGATGCGGGTAGCATGGATAAATGGTTGGAGTTTAGAAGAGGGCCCATTGCGAGCTCTCGTGACTAAACGTTTTCCGAAAGATGAGCATGTAGTGATTGCATCCATTCCGGGATGGGATCGAGTATTGGAAAACGTTGAAGGAATAGAGGTTTTGATAGGCTATTCTTTGGGAGCGTTTTTGTTGATGAGCCGACCGGATCTATGCGGTGGGGCAAAGCGTACGATATTGCTGGCTCCATTTGAGGATTTAAGGAGTAAATCGGAAAGAGGCGGTAGGGTAAGGCGTGGGCAACTTTCCTATTTGCTGAAATGGTTGGATCGGGATGCCGTAGCCGCAGTTGTAGATTTTAGGAAGCGATCAGGTATATCAGAGTTGATGAGCGAGGCTTTTAACTTTTCGGTAGACCAACTAAAATGGGGAATTGAGGTTCTCATGACAGAAATGATAACTCCAGGAGCGATTGAATCATTTGAATGCTACCTTGGTTCGGAGGATGCTTTATTAGATGCAGCGTATTTTGATAATGCGTATCCAAGTATCAATATTGTAGAAGGGGCTGGGCATGATTTGGAAGGGTTGCTCGAAAGGGGATTGACGGAGTTATGAGATTTAATCGAAAGGCGTCAGTTTATCACGAGAAAGCTGATATACAGAAAATCTCGGCTGATTGGTGTTCGGAGTGGATCGAGCGTGATTGCGGTGGTCTTAGAGCGATCGAACTTGGAGCGGGTACGGGGTTGTTTACCCGACACTTGGCGTTGAGAGGATTTGATTCGTTGTTGGCGACCGATAAATCGAAACAGATGCTTGAAGAGGGGAGGAAGCGATTGCCAATGGTGGAATGGGCCGAGCTCGATGCTTGGGGATGCGAAACCGCTTCAATTGACCGGATCTACGCGAGTAGCTTACTTCAGTGGGCTCATGATCCCGTATCGGTTTTGAAAAATTGGCGGAATGCTTTGGAGCTTAAGGGACGTGTATTGGTCTGTTTGTACATTGAGGGATCGCTGGAGGAGTTCGTTAAGGAACGTCCCGATTTCTCAGCGCTTCAGTGGAGGAGCGAATTGGAATGGCTAGGATTCTTTCGTGAAGCCGGATTTGATGTTTCAAGGAGCGAATCGCGGGATGATGTGATTTCGTATGCTTCTTCTCGAGAGGCATTGCGTGCGATCCACGATCTCGGGGCGATTGAGGAACGACGTATGAGCCCGGGCGAATTGAAGCGATTCTTGAATGACTGCGATCGCCGTTTCGAAAATCGATTCGGTTTAAGTTGGAAAACGTTGAAAATCGAGTGCGTGAACCGTTAGTTAGAATTGGGAAGTGTCCAATAGCTCGATACAACGCGATTTTTACTGAAGAGCTTGAGTCCAGCTTCCGATGAGAGAGTTAGGCTTGAGGGCTTGCTCGAGTTGCTGGAGGAAGAGCTCTCGGCCTAATCTTTCGGCTCCGAGGCTTTCCAGGTGTTCGGTAGGCGTTTGAGCGTCGATGAAATGGAAATCGTTTTGTTGGGCGAATGAGACGAGATTCGCGAAAGCGAACTTCGAAGCATCTGGACAATGGTGAAACATCGATTCGCCGAAAAAGGCGCCGCCGAGCGAAAGTCCGTAGAGTCCGCCGACTAGATTGTCATCTCGATAGGTTTCGAATGAGTGCGCTATGCCAAGACGATGGAGTTCGAGGTAGGCTTGAATCATGTCTTCGATGATCCAGGTGCCATCTTGGCCGGGTCGAGGGGTGGCAGAGCAGGCTCTGATTACGGCTTCGAAATTCGTATCGATGCGCAGTTCGAAGCGTCCTGATCGAAGAACCCGTCCCAAGCTTTTGGAGCGTTTGAAGTTCTTCGGATAGAGGATCATTCTCGGGTCGGGAGAGAACCAGAGAATCGGTTGTCCTTCCGAGTACCAGGGGAAGATGCCGTTTTGGTAGGCTTCGATTAGGCGTTCGGGGCAGAGATCTCCGCCGATTGCGAGTAAGCCGTCTTCATCCGCGAGTTCCGGGTGGGGGAACTCTATTCGGCTTGAAAGGATGTGAAGGTTCATGGCGTCGAAAACGCGATTGATCGATACTATTTTTCGAAAGCGGGAAGTTGAGTATCGTCCCCGAATAGAGCGACGAGTCGTTCGTAGGCGATTCGTCGCAATTCGGTATCTTCTCCCCGTTGAAAGAAGGTAACCCATGATTGGGAGGGAATGACTTCACCTTCGGTTTCGGTCCGATTGAAGCCGCTCAAGTTGGACTCGCTGTCGAATTGCATGTCCCAGGGAAGTTGGAAAAGCGATTTGGCAGCGTCGGCGGTGATGAGGATTGCCCCGAGTTTGGGCGTATCGTCTTCACTGGCACGCGCTTGGATGGCACTTAGGAATGATACGACGCGAAAGTTGTAAGCGAGGATTAGGTCGGAAAGGGCGCTAAGGAGCTTTGCTCGCGATTGCGTTGTTTCGCGCGGGAGAGTCAGGGCCACAAATGGGCCGATTTCTCGTTTGCCAAGGAAGATGGGGAGAATGCCTTTGAATGACTCGAATACATCTTCGGCGTGCGTGGCCATAGCTTCGTGAATGCCCGAAGTGGAGGATGAATTTTTGGCGAGAAGTTGTTGCAGGCTATCCATCGCGCGGAGCCTCTTAGGCTGGCAGGTTCAAGTCGAGCGCTTATTGAGGCGACTCTTCCGTAAACGTTAGCGATGCTGAATTGATGCAATAACGGAGGCCTGTGGGTTTGGGGCCATCTGGAAAAACGTGTCCCAAGTGACCGCCGCACGTTTTGCAATGGGCTTCGGTACGGGACATTCCGTGACTGGAATCGACGGTTGTGCCGACGTGTTTTAAATCGACCGCATCGAAAAAGCTTGGCCACCCGGTGCCGGAATCGAATTTGGTTTCGCTAGAGAAAAGCGGAGTTTCGCAACCCGCGCAGTTGTAGGCGCCTTCGGATTTGTTGTTCCATAAAGGATTGGAGAATGGGGGTTCGGTTCCCTGTTGGCGTAGGACGCGGTATTGGTCAGGGGTGAGCGCTTGCTTCCATTCCTCATCGCTGCGGCTAACGCTTACGGGCGCGTCAATGTTGGCGTTGGAAGGCAACCCGCAGGCGCTGGGTTCTTCGGGTGATTGATTTTCGGGATTTGAGTCGTCGCGTTCAGTCATAAACGAAGACGGTATCTGCATTTACGATTGTGTAAACGGGAATTGGTTCGAAATGGAGTTCTAGTAAACAATCAGCCCATCCGTTGCCGGATGGGCTGTCTGGTTTGCGAGTTCCCCTCCTCGTGATAAAGCTATTTCAATTTGTATCCTAGATCCTGGCGCCCCCAATCTTTGATCAGAGACCTTACATAGTAGGCCGTGTCATTTCGGCGCGATGATAGCGAGAAGCCATGCAGGTAGCTCACGTTCGAGAGACTGGAATTTCCTTCTTCGACAATGAGTTGATCGTCATCGAGAATCGCGTAGCTGAAGTTCAACCGCGGTGGATAGATCGATTTCATAATTCTAACGCCATCGAATCGAGGATAGAGCGGCTCGTGGTATCCGGCGAGGTCGATGTCCTGGATTTCCACATTTAGTGTGTATCCATCAGGCAGGCACGTTCCTGCGTTTTCTTCGAATTCTCCACGTAGCAAATCGAATATAATCGATTGCTCCTTATCTCCAGAGAATCCGTCGATTTCAATGTCAGAGAATCCGCTTGGATTTCTGAAATCGATAGAGACGGTTACGTCGCGTTGCTGAGCAGCATCGACACTCGAAAGAGCGAGAGCTATTGTTAGAAGTCCTGCAAATACTCGTTTGGTTGTTTTCATCTATTTCCCTTTTGTCCCCTTTTTATAAATTGGATCCTAACTCGAAACGAGTAAGTGTCCGATGAAAACTAATTCGTTAAACTTGAGAAATTGGATTCAAGAAATATCGTTTTCGGTAACGAATACGCGGATACCGATGTACGTTATTTGGAATAGCGTATTGAACGATGAGATAGTCGGTTATAGGCCTTCATCAGAGGGGAAATTGTCATTGACAAGATTTGCTTCGGACCTTTTTTAGAGCGTTCAAATTCGAAAACCGATGGCAGAAGAAAAGAAAACCGAAACTAAGAAGCCAGAGAAGAAACCTGAGACGAAAACAGAGAAAAAGCCGACGCCCAAAGCTAAAGCAGCTCCGGTTGCCAAGAATGGCAAGGGCGACGGACCGAGGAATATTTTCTCGGAAGAATTTCGCAGCAATTTCGATTCGATCGACTGGAGTAAATAGGCCGCTAGCGGGCGACTACCAGATTCCTTGTTCGGTTAGTTGTTTGACTGCCGCTTCGGCCCATCCGCGATTGGCCGCAGGGCTAGCTGGAGAGGGATGTAAAACCTTACCGTGGCGAATGTCTATGCCGGTTAGAGCTTCTTGAGCTCGTTTTTGGGCGAATCCACCAACGCCGACAATCCATTCGGGTTGGAGCGCTTGAATGCAGGCTCGAAGATGCTGGTCGCAAGCTTTGAAGAGTCCCGCGACTTCGGGAGCAGGCAATTTGTCTGGCGTCCGGTTGCGAGCGCTCTCTTCCATAAAGACGAGCGGGCAATAATTGAGAACGAAATGGTCGGCGAAGAAAGCATCGGCTTTGGCGAATCTTTCGGAAAACAGTCCCCATAAGCGTCGCCCGGAAACCTCTGATTTCTCGCAAGCGAATCCCAATACGGGTCGCTTGGGGTGTTCTGGAAATGGGATATCAACTGGCTCTTCAATCCCCATCCAATCTCGAACTAATGAGACCTCTCCAAAAGGCACTCCTGTTTGGGCCATTCCCCACGGGCCGGGATTCATTCCCATGAACACGATTTTCTTGCGGGAGTTTCCATAGGTTTCCAGATAGCGATGATGAGGTTTCCATGCGTATTGCAACGGATTGTAGACGTAGGAAACGGGGTGGGCGAATGTCTGACAAGCGACGGTCTTCGCAAGTGATTCGGCGGCTTCGATTAGTTGGGCGGACTCGTTCATGGATTGGTTTTCGAGGATGCAGAGATATGGGTCAAACTCATTGATCGAGTGGGTGGCTGTGGGTTTTGTAAGGCGATTATTGGAAATTCGAATAGAAGCGCTTGAGTTGATGAGGATTAAACCCGAGCCGATAGGCGGCTATGATTACGAAGTTCAGTAGCTGCTGCTTTACGATTCCGTTGCTTTCGAAGCGTCGAGCGGAGGTCTCGACGGATTGTTTGGATTTATGGAACCTACCTGATCGACGGAGCCGCAATTGAAATTCTATATCCTCAAGAAACGGATACGATTTGAAGCCGCCTAAATCATCGAACGTTTTTCGTCTAAGAAATAGGCCTTGGTCTCCGTAGGTAAAGTAGGTGTTGTTGATCGAGCTGCATTTTGAATACAGTCGTAAAAGTCGAGATGGATTGTCGAAGGAGAGCTGGAATGAACCGGCTATCGTTTTGGGGTTTTCGAGAATCGATTCTACTTCTTCGGAAGCGTTTATCGGAAGGCGCGTGTCTCCATGGAGGAAGAAGAGAATATCTCCGCTAGCGGAATTGGCTCCGCAGTTCATTTGGATTCCTCTTCCGGGGGGGCTTTTCAAAACAACGCATCCGTATTGATGAGCTATTTCGATGGTGGTGTCGGTGCTTCCGCCATCCACAACGATGATTTCCTTGTCGCCTGATTGTTCGTCGACTCGGCTTAGGCTTGCCGATAGGTTGCCCGCTTCGTTTAGGGTGGGAATTATATAGGAGACGAAGCGCGACACTGCTTCAAGGAGGAGCCTCCTGGTTATCAAGTCAAACGTAAGCTTAGCTGGAAAGAGCGCCCACTTTAAAGCTATGGTCCTTCAATTGAGCTTCGCGCTTCGCGATTGGCGAGAGGGTGGGCATCAATGTCTCGTGGACTGGAACCAACGAGCAGAGTCGTTCGAGTTGAGGATGATTTTGGATACGATGGAACACGTTTGCCAGCAAGATTGCGTCTCCCAGGGCATCGTGACGCCGGATGGACGAAAGCCCAGCGGAGAGGCGTTCTGCGATGTCGTCGAGGGAATTGCGCAACCGGGAAAAGTCTGGCCAAAGCATCTCGAAGATATCCATGGTATCGATGAACCGAACGGTTCGTGATTGGCTGGGTTCTTGACTTATGTGCTTTTCGATGAATTTGAAGTCGAACCGATATATGTCGTGACCGAAGAAGGTAGCTTGCCCGGCGAAATCGGATAACATCTGAATGGCCTCTGCGGGCGACGGCGCGTTGGCTACATGTTGGTCCCGCACGCGAGTCAATTTCTGAATTCGCTTTGGAATGGGTTTGCCGGGGTTTACGTAGGAAGTGAAGGAGTCTTCGGCTTCCATTCGCATTCCGCCCAGACGAATTGCCGCGACTTGGGTTATCTCCTCAATCTTTGGTCGAAGACCTGTTGTTTCCAGATCGAACGCGACCAGCTCCGTAACCCCCATAAGTGGGTGGAAGTGACTGTAATTGGTTGGATTTAAAGGTTTCACGAGATAAGTGGGAACGGCTGGTGTTTTGCTTGCTTAGACCATGCCTTGCAGGGGTCCGTTCCATTGTCGAATAGCGTTTAGGCAATCTTATAATCGACTTAATTGCTCGGCGCATGACTGTTCCCGAAAAGTTTACTCTAGGTTATCAATTCAATAAATAGGATATCCTAATTAGTTAAAGAGAGGGGTCTGAGGCTTTCCCTGATCTGATTGCCAGCAGCATTTGAATATTGGATAATCGATGAGCGATTTCTTGCGCGATTTTCAAATCGTTTTCCCGTTCCATAACGGTGCCAAGACGTTGCTCGATTTGTTCGAGTCGCTTTAATGAGGCTTCGTATTCGTTGCGAAGCGGCGGAGGAGTGGACTCTGAATTGTTCGGCGTTGATCGAATCATACCGTGGTGAGAAATGACAGATCCCCGGGTTTTTGCAAGCTAGATTTTACAATTGTTTTAAATACTAGGGTTTTCTCTATTACCTCGACAGGCGTTCTTTGCTTTCGGGGCTTGTAAACCCATAGCTCTCTTGCATTGACTGGCTGGCCTATGAACGCGCTTTTATCGGGCAGAGAGATTTTGGTGGTCGATGACGAAGCCCTGTTGAGAAAGCGATTGGTTCGTTTTTTGGAATCCGAAGGAGCGAACGTCGTCTCTGTATCGAGTTTCGAGGAAGGAAAGCGCGCGTTGTCGTCGATGCCGTTTGATTATGCTTTGCTGGATGTACATCTGCCGGATGGCTTGGGAATTGATCTACTGAAATTCGCGGATGGCGTTTCGTGTGTGATAATGACAGCCGATGGAGGCTGGGAGATTGCAGTCGAAGCCATGAAGCAAGGGGCGGCCGATTATATGGCCAAGCCATTCGAGATTCAGGAGATTCCGTTGATCTTGGCTCGCTGCGCGAGCGCGAAGCGGAGCGATCGGTCGAGGCAGCACCGAATGGGCCCTCCGAAAACCGAACAGGGCGGAGATACCTTGTATTTTGGGGATTCTCTGTTGGAGCTGAAAGAGCAGCTTGAACGTATTCTTACGGCTGATCGTAGATTGGGAAAGCGATTGCCACCGGTGTTGCTCGAAGGAGAAACGGGTACCGGCAAGTCGACGTTCGCTTGCTGGCTGCATGCGTCGGGTCCAAGAGAGAACGCGGAATTGGTTGTGGTGAATTGCGCGGCATTGCCGGAGAGCTTGGCGGAGTCGGAGCTGTTCGGGCATGAAAAGGGCGCGTTTACGGACGCGAAGGAAAAGCGTATCGGGTTGTTCGAAGCGGCGGATGGGGGAACGTTGTTCTTGGATGAGATCGCCAGCTTGTCGCTGGCATTGCAGGCGAAGGTGCTAGTGGCGATCGAGGAAGGAAAGATACGCCGCGTTGGAGGCGTTAGCGAAATCTTAGTCGATGCCCGTGTCATCGCTGCGTCGAATCGCAGATTGAAAGAACTCTCGGCAAGCGGTGAATTCCGAGAAGACCTGTATCATCGGCTGAATCTTCTGCATGCTCTAATTCCGCCTTTAAGAGATAGGCGGAGCGATATTTTAGCTTTGGCTCAATATTTGGGAGTAGAGATCGCTCGTCGTTACCGGTTGGATACGTTTACGATTTCAGAGACAGGAAAGGCTCAATTGTTGGCCCATGACTGGCCGGGCAATATACGTGAGCTATCTCATGAAATCGAACGGGCGATTATTCTCGGCGATCCCGAAAGCTTGGCATTTCCCGCGTTAGCGAATGTGTCGGGCGATTTGGAGAACGAATCGGGAAACAATTCGGAATGGTTGAACCAGCGTTGGCGGTTCCCGGAAAGCGGTTTCGATTTGGAGAGCGCGATTGATCGATTGATTGATCAGGCGATCGATCAGGCCGACGGGAACGTTTCGCAAGCCTCTCGGTTGCTCGGGGTGCCTCGCGACTATATTCGCTATCGAAGAAAGAAGCGAAGCGAAGAACTTGGGGAATAGTTCCCAATGCGCGCGTTGGTTGGGGAGACTTTGTGGGGAATATTTCCCAATTAGATAAGTTTGCAGGAGCTTGTGGATTGGCTGTATTATTGTAACTCATTAATAAACAATAATTAATGATCAATTAAATAAACTGGCACAGGCCCTGCATAAGAAATCGCGGCAGGTGAAGCTAATCTAGCGTTTCGGGTGCCGGGAAAAACTTAACCAAAATCATTTATGAAAAAATATATTACACTACTAATCGCGGTTGCGATAACATCGAGTTTGGCGTTCGCAGTTGATTTAAAACCTGACCGCCCAGAACGTCCCAAGAGACCTACTCTAGAACAGCAGATTGAACGAATCGGCGGAATACTCGAAGATGCGGATCTTTCGGATCGAAAGAAAGCCTACCTTGAGAATCGTTTGGCGGTTTTGGGAATCCAAAGCGAATTTCGTGCGGCTTTAAAAGAGAAGATGGCAGAACTAGGAAAAGAGACCACGAAAGAAGAGCATCACGAAGCGATGAAGACATTGCGTGAGAGTTTCTCCGAAGCCTTGGATGGTTTGAAGGTTAACCGTAGAGAAGTATTCGAACGCCGCCGCCAACATCGCAAGAAAGCGGGCGACGGTGAGTAATCGAATATAGTATACAATTTGCTAATCGAATAAACATTTTCGTTTAACCAGTCTGCGAGCTGCTTGGGGAAACCTAGGCAGGCTCGCCTTTTGGGTAAATGGGGTATGAGGGGAAGAATTAACGCAGGATTGTGGGCCCTTTTGTTGGGGGGAGTGGCTCTTTCAGGAGACGATCCGGAAGATGAGGTTAGTGTGGGTGCAGGCGAGTGGTCTGTGAGCGGTGGACTCGGTTATAAGGAGAACGTTCTATTCAGCGAGATTCTACCAGTGGATTCGGCGTTCAATTACCTGAGCGTGGAAGGCGTCATTCAAAAGGAC
>Ga0302122_10000733_pt1 | contig 20424 bp, 16 predicted proteins | sample CB21_SCM_MG_FD_203115 | JGI IMG/M metagenome (GOLD analysis project Ga0302122, IMG submission 203115) | Marine microbial communities from Western Arctic Ocean, Canada - CB21_SCM | ecosystem: Environmental > Aquatic > Marine > Oceanic | place: Canada: Western Arctic Ocean | collected 2017-09-28
CGCGCCACGTCGACGGCGGCGGCCGCGAGGGCGGCCGGCCGCGCGGCGCGGGCCGCGGCGGCCCAGAGCGCGTCGTTCGCCAGGCAGAGGGCGAGCTGCGACGTCGCCGGGGCCAGCTCGAGCGCGTGGCACAGCGCGAGCGCCAGCGCGAGGGGCGTCTCCGCGGAGGCGTCGAAGCCCAGCTCTCGCAGGCACGCGTGCTCCGCGTCCACGAGGTCGGCCTTGGCGTCGTGGTAGGCCCCGTCGAGGCTCGCCCCGGCCCCGGCCCGCGGCGCGACAGCGTTTAGCACGTCGCGCACGCGCCGCGGCTGCTCGTCCGCCTTGCCCGCGAGGAAGAGGCTCGCCGCGGCGACGGCCCGCGCCGGCTCCGCGCCCCGGAGCCGGTGGTGCAAGAGGACCGCCTTCTGCGCCGTCTCGGGCGTGTAGCGCAGCCTCGCCGCGGCCACGAGCAGGTCTTTGGTTCGATCGGTATTCATGTGCTGCTGATACTATTGCCTCAGGCTGCTGATGCTGGTGCTATTGCTGGTGGTCATTCATGCGCTCGAACGAATGAATGTACAACTTTAATTGTTGGAATCGATACTCTCGCGCCAGCCTATAGAGAACACGCAGCTCGTTCGTCGCGGCTGCGTGCGTGCGGGTTTCGCAAAAAAAAAACAAAAACAAAAAAACCATAAAACGGGTTTCACCAGCGGCGCGGACATCCATGACTCTATCCAGCGAACGTACGTGGGTCGGCTCTACCTATCTCATTCGGGTTACACGCCCCTAGGGCTCGAGCCGCACCTTCCAGCGCGCGTAGTCCAAGGCCGCGCCGTCGTCGAAGTCCCACGCACTTCCAAAAATGTAGTGGTACTGGTGCTCGAAGAGGTAGCCGGCGCACGTGCGCCCGCGGCACGCCGCGGGCGTCGCGGCGATGGACAGGTTGTAGGCCCTTTCATAAAAAGCGCGCGGCCGTCGGCGCACGTTCGCCCACGACACGACGAACTGCGCCGAGGCCGGGAAACTGAGCTCGGTCGGCGTGGCGAGCGGCGGCGGGGCCGTCTCCACATAAAGCGCGCCCAGCGTCCGCTCTAAAAGTTCCGCGCTCCACTGGGGCTGCGGCATGAGGAGCTTCGAGAACTTGCGCACCGTCTTCCCGTGCTTGTCGTGATTTAAGGACGCGAAGCCGCCCATCGTATCAACAACCGCGGGCAGATCTAGTAAACAGGAGCGGTACGTGCTCGTGGGCGCGTGGTAGGCGTACTCGTGGCCGTGTACAAATAAAATGTACTGAGGGAGCGTTTCATAGAAATCACTGAGGTACTTGAAGTAGGCGGCGGCCTCGTCGCCGCGGTTCACGGGGAGGCGGTGTTGATTATTCGTCGGCACTAATGAGGCCCCGGGCCGCCAGTAGACGTGGGTTTGTATATTGAGGCTTCGCACTTTTTGGAGCCAATCTACATCGTCGTGGAAGCCCGACACGACCATCGCCAGCGTGCCGTCGGGCCACGTCCGTAACAGCTCACCGGGGCCCTTCGCGTGCGTGAAGAGGGGGTGCCGACTCAAATGCTTTCGGTCCTTCGCCTTTTCGACGTCAGTTCGCGTTGAATGCCAGAGGCCGAGCCGGCGCTGTAGACCGCAGGCTTGTACCGCCGCGTCGCCGAAGCGACTGCGGCCCTTACTTCGCATGCCGAAGGGCTTGTGCAGCGCCAGCGGCGATGTTGGAGAGGGCTTCCTATTGCCGTTGTCCAAAGCGAAGCCGTCCGCGACCGACGGCGGCGCCAACTTGATGTAGGGGCACGTGACGAACACATAATCCTCCGGCCAGTTGAGCGAAGCATTGTATAGTAACGCGCAGCGCCGCATCGCAGAAACGCGCCTTAAACTAAACCCGCCATTCAAATGGTAGGGCGCCACGTGCTTCCACCGTCTTTTCAAGCGGTCCGTGATGCCGCCCACGTAGTCGAAGGGCCCCACGTAGTCCCGTAAAGTACTTTCAGCAAGAGGGCACGCCGTCACGTCCAATTGCGTGATCAAAGTAAAGGCGCAGGGCCGCCTCTCCCAGAACGCGGGCGCGGTCAGAATGCGGGAATACGCGTCGATGGACGTCACGGAATCGGCCTCGACGTCGAAGCGCGCGCCGAGCCTCGCTGCCTCCTTACTTAAACGGGCGCAGGCCAGGCTTTGCTTGGAGACGGCCAGCGTGTACTTGAGACGCAGGCCGCCCCCTTTTAAATAGGCGGCGTGGTTCGTCAATAAACGTTCTAATGCGTCCGCGTCGCACGCGAAGTACATCACCGCCACCTCGACGCATGTTTCTACGTCGCCCGTCGCGTTGTACTGCCCGTAGTCGCGTTGCGCTCGGGCCTCTGCCTGCCGCTGGCGCTTCTCGTACTGCTCCAGGCGCTTGTCCAGGGTCGTCGAGGGCTTGGACAAGTAGGCCACGGCGGCGAGGGCGGCCAAGGCTACGAGCACCGGCCGCGGGCCGCGCGCGGGCGGGCGGTGGTGCGCCTTCGCGCCGCGCCGGCGCAGTTCGCCGAGGGCCGCCATGTGTGGGATGAGTGACGGCGTCCCGCGGGCGGCTTTGGTGGGGGATAGTTTCGGGCTGCCTTTTTATTGGTAGCCTTAGCTGCCCCGCATCGCTGCAGCACCTGATCACGAGCGCAGCAGTTGTTACCCACCGGCTTATGCGTGCCCGTCACCTTTGCACGCAGCAAGCGTATAATGTGCAAAGCCGTGCGAAAATCAGCAGGGAGCGGGTTTTCCTCGTTTTTGACGGGTTTCAGGGGTTGCCCAGGCGGTTCTACACAGACAGAAGTATGCATTATGAAGAACAAGCCCCGGCCGCCGCCGATGAACCGGCGAAGCGCGGTGTCTGACCCCGGGGCTCCGCCAATCAGTCCCAGAACCGCCACGGCCTATCACGCCGGAATTATACCACAAAAGTATACTCACAAACACACGCAACGCTCGCCTATCACCGGAGGCGCCAGTCCACGTATAGAAGCCCGCGCGTCGCGAGGAGGGCGACCGCCGCGCCCGCGACGAACGCAATGATGAGGGGTTTTGCGCCCGCGCCCGCAGCCGCGTCGATGCGGAGCGTCCCCGCGCGCGGATTTACGACGCAGTCGCGGTCCCGCACCCAGGCCGTCGCCGCCAGGAACTCGTGCAGGGGGCACAGTTGGCCCGGGCAGCCGGCGAGGGTCCTGTAGGAACCGTCGTACGCGACGCGTATCGCGTCGGAGCCGTCCGGGAGCGTCCACGCCTCCAGAACGACCGCCGCGGCGTAGGGCGCCCACCGGTCGTCGTAGTCGGTCGTGAGCGCGACGAGGAGCGGCATGAGCGTCGTGTCGTGCGCGAGGAAGACAGCGAGGCCCGTGGCGTTGGCGAGCTGGTCGCGCAGCGCGGCCACGAGCGGAGCCGTGACCGTCCGGGCGTAGCGCTGCGTGAGCTTGGAAGCCTCGCGCTGCTCCATCGCCGCGACGAGCGCATCGACGTCGTCCCGGGGCAGCGCGAACGCGCGCTTCGAACACGCGGCCGCCATGGCGCAGTCGAGGAGGTGCCCGCCCGCCATGCCGTCGAGGCCGAAGTCTACCGTTGTCCCCAGCGCTGGCTCTAAGCGCGCCGCAAGCGCGCCGAGCGCACTCGCGTTGCGCCTCATAAACGCCGGGGCGCCGAACGCCGCTTTTTCTAGATCAGAGAGCGCGGGGCACTCGTTGCTGTTCGGGTAGATCCAGTCCGTTGCAAAGGTGGGCGCGTAGAGGTCGCGCGGTTTGTCGGACAGGGAGAACGCGCCGGCCAACGCCTCGGCGCTGCGGCGCGTCCGCGGCAAGTCCGACGATCTCAATGAAATGCCGTCGCCGGGTAGTGTGCCGACTGTCCCCGGTTCCCAGTAGGCAGCCCGCAGCGCGTGGCCGAGCGCACGATGCTGCGCAAAACCCGCTTCTAGGAGTTCGCCGGGCCCGCACCCGTCGTCAATTCCGCTGCGGAGCCGGTACGCGCTACCTGGCGCGACGCCTTCAAGGGCTTCGCCGGGACAGGTCCACGCCGCGCCGGCGGCCTGGGGCAGCCAGCGGCCGCAGTCGGCGACGGGCGCGCGGGCGCCGTGGCGGGCGACGACCTGGACACTCCGCAAAATTGCCTCTGTGTCCGGCGCGCGCAGCTCCTCCACACCCGAGCCGGCGCGGCCGCAGTACGCCGGGAATGTGTCCGCGGTGGTCGATGCTGCCAGCAGGGCTGCGAGCAGTATTGTGGGCATGGTTTTAATGTACTATTAAGTGCTGACACTATGGCTCAAGCGCACGCATCGCAATCTGCATAACACCCCATAAAACCCGTACCGTCTTGACGCTAAACGGGTTTTTATGACGCCAAAATGGTCTTGTGACCCGCCATTATAGGTCAGTGTGACCAAAACTTATGCCAAGGAGCGACCGAGGTGTGTCCTTCAGCTCGCACAGCCACCAAAAGTCGCCGCAGACGCAGCTGTGGCAGCTTGTGGCAGCCTTGCAAGCTGCGGCATGGCCGACATCGATGGCCACGAACCTTCAAACGACATTGACCTCGTCGTCGCCGCGGGCGGCAGCCTGGACGCACCGTACGTCACGCAGTCCAAAAAGCGCAAGCGCGCCGACGCCCCGAGGCACGAGAATGAGCCCGGACTGCACGCGTTCGCGCGCGCGTGCTTCGGCCGCCTGCGCGCGCCGCTCCCGCGGGTCGCGCGCCCGGCGCCACTCGACGCGCGCACGGCCGCCGGCGACGCCGTCGCGGCGGCCGTCGCGAATTGCGGCGCGGCCCGCGAGCCGCTCCGGCCGGCGGACGGCGCGACGTACGCGCTTGATAGGATCGTCGGCCGCGTGCTCGACGGGCCTTCGGCGCGCTTCGCCGTCGATCCGGTCGGCCCGTGCGCGCTCCCGCCCGACAGTACGACGCTGCTCGCCGACGCGGCGCGCTGGGCGGACCTGCTCCCAACAACAAAGGAGTACACGTGCATCGTCGCGGACCCGCCCTGGCCGTCGCGCTCGGCGGCGCGCAAATCAACCTACGACACGCGGGGCGCCGCGTGGCGCGCGTCATTGTTGAAGCTGCCCGTCGCGGCCCTCGCGGCACCAAGCGGCGCGCTCATGGCCGTCTGGGCGACCAACGACAAAAAAGTTGGGAAGTGGGTCATAGAAAAACTCTTCCGGGCCTGGGGCGTCACTTACATAGGCACGTGGTACTGGCTCAAGTGCACGTCTTTTGGGGCCCCCGTGCTTTCAATAGATGAGCGCGCGGAGCGCAAGCCCTGGGAGCCCCTCGTTATGGGCGTCGTCAACGCTCGTGGGGCGTTGGACGCCGGCGCCTGGGCGCCGCGCGGCGCCTCCTGGCTCCGGCGCGTGCCCGCGCGCCGCGCCGTCGCGGCCGTGCCGGGGCCGCACTCGGCGAAGCCGCGCCTCGACGCGGCGCTCGCGTCCTGCTTCCGCGAAGGCGCGCCCCCGCTGCGGGGCCTCGAGCTCTTCGGGCGCGGCGCGTTCGCGGGCTGGACCGTCGCGGGCGACCAGGCGCTGCCGCTGGCGTAGTTTTAATGTGTGTGTGTTAAGACTCGCGGGTCGTCTTCCTGAATCGCACCCGTCGCGTCGATGGCGTGCGGGGTGTTCGTGTCGCACCGCCGCCGTCGACCGGAGACTCAATCCTGAGGGTAGATAGCCCCGCCCGGCGCACTCCACAAGCTCGTACAAGTTCGTAGCACTAAACTACCTGTTGAGAGAGAAGTGGCACACCAGCTATTTGTGTGTGACTATGGAGGAAGCACCCGCAAGATTAATCGATCGAGAATCCGACGGTGCCACTGCCAGTGCTACAGCTGTACATTGCGCACCGCTGCCGGGGCTCCCTCCTTTCACAACGCTTTATTTCGCTCGTGCAAGTGCTGGTACAACGTGTGAGCGGATGCCACCGAGCCGAGGCCACTGATCTGAGATGCTGCCCCCCAGAAGCAGATAACGATGGAGGAGGCTGCCCCCGCACGCATGGCCGAGGAGGCCAAGGACGCGACCGGTCGCGCTCCACACATAGCGAGCGTCGGCGTGCGGCGCGCGCGGCGGGACGACGACTCGCCGTTCGCGGCATTGGCTTTCCTCGACGCGGGCCCCGCCCTTTGCTGCTGGGGCCCGCGGCCGTCGGATGTATTGAGGAGGCGGTGCGCGGCGTTCGTCGCGCGCTGTCCCCAGATATTTAACGAGGAGGTGCTGGGCCAGGCGCCGGCGTCGTACGCGGCCTGGCTCTCCAAGGTCCAATTAAACAAGCACCGCTGCGGCGAGGCCGAGCTCGTGGCCCTGAGCGAGACCCTGGACCTGGAGATCGCCGTGTGGTCGACGCTCTTCGACGGCGGCGCGCCTTTACTATATAAGCCGCGCCAGCCGACGCGGCGCGCGCACCTCCTTTTTTCGGGCGCGCACTACGACCTGATCGTGGCGCGCGAGGTGCACGGCGCCGTGCGGACCACGTTTCCTATTGATGACGGCGAGAGCGATCGGGCGATCCGCCTGCGCGTGAGCGCGGCCGTGCGGCGCTGGCGTAAGGCCAACGGCGACTGCTACTGGGCCCACGCGAACGACGCGCGGCACCCGCCGCTGCTTTCGTGAGTAATTCTTCCGGTACGACGACATATTTTAAGCCACGACGCCAGCGCCTGACCGCACACCCGTCCAGCCTCCGCACGCCGCCACCCCGAAGGTGAGCTCCTCGGAGACGGAAAGGAGATGCCACTTTGTTGTATGTGTCATTATTATTTAGGGGGGGTACACGGACTTTCTTTTGCGAGTGGGGATGTGGGGATGTGGGAAACGACCGGGGGGGAGGTCGCAGTATCAGATGATGATTGGCTTTGCGCACGACTTTTGTCGCGGACGTGGTCCAAAATGGGAACTTCACATGAAGAGGGCGGGGGTATCGTGCCAAATGAGGCGTAGGCGAGGTGACCCCGTCTACTGGCCCGCGGCCTTACGCTTGAGGCCGTTGCGGTCGCCGCCGATGGTCAGGTGGACGTCGAGGTCGCGGCGGACGCTGTTGTCGCCCTGGCCGCGGCCGTGGTTGCCCTGGCCCTTGCCGCCGCCTTGGCCCCCCTTGCTGGCGCGGCCGGCGCCACGCCCGCGGCCGAAGCCGCCGCCGCGCCCGCGGCCGCCCGGCAAGCCAAACGGTGCGGCCAGCGGCGCAGCGAGCGTGGGAGCGGCCGGTGGCGGGAGCGACGGCACGAGGCCGGAGGTGAGCGGGAGGCCCAGGAGCGGGTTCGGCGCGTCCGCCGGGCCCGGGGCCGCGAGCGGCACGCCCCAGCGCGACGCCGCCTCGACGACGCCGCCCGGCGGGGCGCCGCCCCAGCGCGTCTCAGGCGCCGCGGCCCCGACGTAGTCCCAGCACGCGTGGTCCATGGCCACGTCGACGGTGGCCCCGACGGGGCCGGCCGAGACCGTCGCGAACGCGGCCGTGCGGTCCATCGTCATGTCCCCGTCGACGGCCGCCGGCGCGACGCAGCTCAGCGCGCGCATGAGCTTCGCGGGCGACGCGTTCACGAGGTCGCGCGGGACCCAGCCGTAGAGCTCGCCGGAGCCGTCCTGGCCCATGACGTCCTTGATCGTCACGAAATTGCCGTCCTCGACTTGAGCGTCGCCCGCGAGCAGGCCGGGCGGCGCCTCGCCAGCGAGTGCGGCGGCCTCCGCGACCAGCGTCAGCCGCGGCTCGCGTTCGTAATCAACGACGAGCACGTCGCCCGTATTCAAGGGCGTGACGCGGCGGACCCGGACCAGAATGTTCTCGTAGGCGGGAAGCTTGGGCGCGAAGACCTCCTGCGGGCGGTGGCGCTACAACTGGCCATGTGATGAAATTCCAACTTTGCTGAAGCCCATTGCTCGTGCCGTCCGTGAAGAAGAGACAAATACTTGATAGAAGTAATTGATTTGCGCGAACTGGGCGCTGTGCGGGTTTTTCTTCCGGGTTTTCTTTTACTCGGCAAACTTGGTAAGACCAAACGAGCTAGAATATGGTTCGCTTGACTAAGGCTCTCATACCCCAAGCAATCGGTTGGCCGGATGAGCAACTCGTCAAGCCCGCGGCCGGCGGCATGTGGATTCCTAAGTACAAATCAGAGATGGGCGGTGTCGCCCGGTCGGGCATCAACCCGCAGCGCCGCGCGGCGAGCGTGGTGTAAGTTTTAGGCATGTACCGGTAGCTGCGCGCAACGCGTAAGGCAGAGGTGGTGCAATGACCCTGCATTCCCATTTACGTTGAGCAGGCTATTCAGCGCGGGTACCTACCTAGCACATGGAACACAACCCGGGCCACGGCGTGGAGGGATAGGCACAACACACCCCAGGACGCCATCGTGACGGGAAAGAACAAATTGCGCGGTCACCACTGGGCCTGCCGCGCGGTCTCCGGGAGCGTCCACTTGTAGGGCAGGCCCGGCGTCGGCGGGAGGCCCTTCGCCTGCAGGTCGGCCAGGACCGCGTCGGCCTGGGGCTCCCAGGCGTAGTGCACGAGCTGGTCCGCATCCTCTTTTTTGATGGCCTTTTCCAGGGCCTCGTGCGTCGCCGACATGGCGCTCCGCAGGCCGTCCTCGGAGTAGCGCGACACGGCGATCTCGAAGTTCAGCTTGCCGAACTGGCCCTTGGAGCCCTCGGACATGGGTTGTGGCGCCTCCTCCCCCTCGGCCAGCTCCACCGGCTCCTTCGCGGCCTCAAGCGCCTTCAACTCGCCCGCCGGAATGTACTTCCGGGCTAAAATCACGGCTCGGTCCCGCTTCGCCCGCCGCGTATCTCTTGAGTAATATTTCGTGTCGAAGACCTCGTCCTCATTTTCCACTCTAGGTACCCGCGCCGGCCCCCTACTCCCGGGCGCCGGGTACCGGTACCCCTTGATGCGCTTGACCGCCTGCTCCCCCTCCGGCACCCAGTTCGCCGCCTGGCCGGGCTCCATGCGGTGCGGGTGCTTGGGCCGGAACTGCAGGCCGTGCACGAAGTCCCGCGCGAAGCGGGGCAGGTACTTGACCAGGGCGCCGCGGCCGAAGTAGGACATGGTGGCGGGGCCTTTGGCGGGTGGCGGCGCGGTGGCTTTCCGGCGGCAGCGTTGCGGTGGCGACAGAGGCACTGGGCGGTCTCCGCTTGCCGGTTACACGCTAGTTTTTGTCGATTGCTTACGCAAGACGGAAAAACCCGTTTAGTAATATTACTCAGCGAGAAAGAAACCCGCACCGAGAAACCCGCACGCACGCCTGTGGCTCCATAACGCGCGGTGTCTCCCCCCCCGGGCCCCGCCCACTAGTCCTAGCACCGTAACAAAAAGGAGCTCCATAGCGCGGTGTCTCCCCCCCCCCGGGCCCCGCCCACTAGTCCTAGCACCGTAACAAAAAACCTCTCTGTGGCTCCATCTGCTCCCCGGGTAAGGTGTACTCAGCAGAGGCTAAGAGTTCAGTAGACGATTACGCAGCCGCGACCACGCGCGCTGCCACGAGGGCCAGTAGGCCGAGGCTTGGTGCGACGGCCGAGCCGGCCGTGATCATGGCGGCCTTGCAGGCGTCCTCCCACACCAGATATTGGCCGCCGTAGACGCCGGGCTCGTAGTTGGCTTGCCCGTCCGCGACCTGGGCCGGCGTGCCCGGCTGGGCGCCGTCCGTCGGGTTCCGGAAGATCTTGCTCATGTCGTCGGCCGTCGGGCAGGTCATGGCGCACTCCGCCGCGAGCTCCTCGTGGATTTTGGTGTTCGCGCAGCCCGTGGTCACGAGGCAGCGCAGGGCGTCCGGGTAGGCGTACGTCTCGTACCGCTTCTTCACGGCGCAGCACCGCTTGTTGTCCCTCTCGCGCGCCTTCTCCGCCAGGAGGAGCTCCGTCACGTGCCGCGGGTCATTGCCGTCCGAGTACTCCGCCGCGGTCTTGAGCCGGTATCCTTCGACCTTGGGGTACTTCGTGACCGTGACCTCGTCCGCGTTCCCGGGGAACTCCGGCGTCGGGTCGTACCGCCCGTGGGGCCAGACCTCGCCGAAGACGTCCTCGATGAAGGGCTCGCTGTAGGCCGTGCCCCGGTCCGGCATGCTCCCCACGATGCCCAGGTCGCAGCCCACGGGCACATTTAATGAAATGTTCTCGCGCATGTCGGCCACGCACTGCAGGGCGTCCGACAGGGCGCAGCCCGTGCAGCTGTTGAAGTAAGGGACCGCGCCGCCGCCGCTTAATAAACAGGCCGAGCCCTCCTCCGTGAAGAGCCTTCTTGTCATTTCGAGGTAGGACATGTCCCCGATCCTCCGCAGGCCGTGGTAGCCCGGCTGGCGCGTGAGGTTGCCCCTATGCTCCACGACGAAGGCATGGAACTCCGCGTCCAGGCGGCGGCGCCGGTCGTTGCCCCGCAAGGGCCAGGCGGCGCAGAGTGCGGCGAGGGCGAGCCACCGGCCCATGGCGGCGGTTCGTCTGGGATGGCTGCCTTTCTCGGCTGGACTGCGCTGCTCGCCCGGGCGGCCCACGTCCCAAGAAGCGCGTAGGCAGAGAGCAGTGGGGCTCCTTCAGAGTCGAGCTCCGGCCGTCGTACGGCTTGGGGGCAGCGTGCCTCGCGGAGTCGTTACGGTTCTGGAATTACCGCAGGAGTGGGCGGAGCCGAGGGGGAATGCAGCGCCGTGCCTGGATGTTGTCCGCTGGAAACCCGAACAATTCGGCTCTTGTACAAGCTTCGCGCAGGTCGCCACGTCTGCCAGTGGGACGGACACGTCTTGCGGGTGCGCCTCCTGCCGAACGACGCGTTGAACGACGCGTTGATGTGGTCCAAAACGGGTTTTTGAAGGAATAATACTCAGTTTTGAACTGCTGGACGCCACACTCGGCCGCATACACGCAGCGGTCTATTACTGTTAGGCAATCACTCTGGAGCCCTGAGACCGGAAGCATTCGACGCCCTAGCAAGCGCTAGCAAGCGTGTAAAGAGCACCTCGAGCACGCCACCGCCGCGACCACCACTATGAACGTGGCCTGCTGCGAGGACGGCTGCCGGGGCATCCCCAACGACAACGTGCCCCTCTTCGTCTCGCACCTCATCATGGTGATGCTCGCGTTCCCGGCCTGGATCTTGTGCGCGTCCGTTCTGAAGGAGGACTGGCCGACGCATATACAGTCGTGGCTCGTCTTTGCGTTGGCGCTCGCCGTGGCCGAGACGCTGTACGGCGCGTGGGCCTGCGTCGTCGACGCGCGCGACACGACGTTCTTTGAACGGGCGACGCGGTCGTTCTTGATCGCGGACGGCGTCTTTGGGGTCATGCAGCTGGCCGTGGCCGTCACGGGCGCGGCGTACTGGCGGGGCGGTCCGTCGGGCCCGGACGAGGTCTTCGATTGTGTCGTGGTGTTGAGCTGGCTCGCGCTGGCGGCGCTGGCCGTGATGGCGTGGCAGGACAAAGTCAAGGGGGACGACAAATAAGATTTTATGTTACTAGCGCCCCGCGTTCAGCGCCCCGTCGAGCTTCGGCGACTGGATCGTGTGGCCCGCCTTGACCCAGGTCCGGTTGCCCTCCGCCTCCCCGCGGCCCTTGCCGCGGCCGCGCCCCCGGCCTCGGCCCCGCCCGCGCCCGCGCCCGCGCCCCCGGCCGAACCGCCCGCGGCCGCGGCCGCCGCGGCCCGGGAAGACGCTGGGCCCCTTCATGATCGGGCCCTTGCGCGCCGGCGCGGCCTCGTCGTCGGCCTCGTCTTCGCGCTTGCGCTTCGCCGGCGCCTCGAGCCCGGGCAGCTCCGTCGCGAGCCAGGCCGCGAGCTGCGCCGCCAGGTCCGCCCCGATCATCTCCGCGAGGGCCTCGCGGATTTCCGCGACCGTCTTCTTCTCCGTTGCGACGAGCACCGTGGCGTACTCCGCGAGCACGGGATCGCAGGCCGTCTCGAGTATAACTTCGAGCTGGGCCGCGATGCGTGTCTGCAACGCGTCGCGCTCCTCGGCGTCGAGGTCGCGCGCGAGCTGGCGGTCGTCGGTCTCGGCCATCCTCTGCTGAATGCTGTGCTGTGCTGATAAACGCCTCTGAGAGTGTTATTAGCCTCTGTGCTGAATGCTGTGCTGTGCTTGATGAGCCTCTGAGAGCGAAGTACGCTTGCACCTTCTGCGCAATTTGCTATAGGCTCGGTATAGGGAGGAGGAGCAGGATTTTATAGGCTGTTTTGCGCTCATGGCGAAACCCGTATATCGTGCTTTTTGATCAATGATGAAACGCGACATGCAGCCGTTTGAGTATCGTTCGGTTGTATACTGGTCTAAAGAGATCAATAGGAAGATTACTGAGCGGCGAAAAAATTAGTTTCTTGATTCGCGGTGCTGAAGTGGTCAGTCGCGCCGGTGGAATGCGGTCGATTCGTGGTCCAGAGGTCTCTCTGGGGTCGCCTAGGGTCGGTACTAGACGTGTGCAATAGACTACACCGTATACGCGGGTCCTTCCAGCACCAGATACATGTCAGACAGGTCCTCAGCCAGCCACCTGGCTCAAGCCCAACTTACTCAACTATAGACTTCAGAGGCCTCTGGGAGCCACAAACACCAGCGTATGCGGTGTAGACGACTAACCAACATCAACCCTAACCCCTGGGGAGTCCGAGAGCCGGTCCGCGTCCCCAAAAAGTGTTTTATTTGGGCTTTCCCGCGCCCCTGAACGTCAAATATGACAATTTCTCGAGGGGCCCCAGGAATCGTAATAGCGGTCTCTTTGGGTCCCATACTACTCCACCTATAGTGCAAATCAAGTATATGACATCTGCACCACGAGAAGGGTACTTTGGGCTGCCCGTGCTCGGGTCTGAATATTATTAATCTGGACCTCGCGCAGGTCGGTCGGTCATGAAACAAACAATCGCGCCAAGGTCCATGGTGATGGTATAACCGCGGATAGTCGCAGATCCTGGTCTTGTGCCCGTCTTGACGAGATCGAGGGGTCGCGGAGTCTTCGAATCGCGCGGAGCTTACGGTTCCATAAATCCAATGTAGTAGTTGTTCGGGCGGTTTGGATGGACCACCCAAGTACCGAAGCGCCTCAAACACAAATTTATTTTATAACTCACGGGTCTGGGGCCTTTCCGGTGCTCCGTCTACGCACCGTCGTCCGCGGAGAACGCGCAAGTCGGTCGATCGTGAATAGTACAACGGTGACACGGTTCCTCGGGGTAGTGGAGTCGCTGATACTCGCTGGTCTAGGTCTCGTGCCCACCTTTGTACAAACGCAGGGCCGCGAAGTGGCCGAACCGCGCGGAGCAAAAGGAACACATAACACACCTCAGTAATCGTTCTGGTGGGCTGGATGGATTCTACCACTATCAAAGGGATGTAAACACACCTAACGAAGGGGAGTGTCTAGTAGAATTCTTCTCCCGCCCTCCGAGCGCGGGCTATCGGCTCCAGTTCCGTCGGATATGTATAAAAACTGGGCCGAAGTACTTATAATGTAATAACTGGATGGTGAATGGCGGCGTCAAGCGCCGGTGTACTTTGGCAAGCCGCAAGACTCATCCGTGAATGTCCCAACATTTCCGGGAGCCGCGAGCATATATGTCTCGGCCGCTACACGCAAACATTTGGTCTCGCTGACCGATTATGGTGCTAACTTAATTTGGGAGCTCATTTATTTTACTCTACCTACCCGGAAAGATACCAAACTCCATTTTTGGGCCTTCGGGCGGCCGCGGGAATTTCAAAACAATGTTCGTTTCTGACGGGCACGTGGTGTTAGACATCCTCGAATACAACCTAATTACGCTGACCGCCCAGCTGCAAGCATAGTCCATCCGGGGCAGCCTTCTAGCAGATCTTGGGAGCGCGTTCAAAACAATTATAGCTGAGCTCTCCTCCAGCGCCCTGAGGACGCCGTCGAGGTTCTCGCAGCACCGCACGAGCCGCAGCGGCCCCGAGCTCCCGGCATCTACCGACGCCGTCAAATGGAGCGTGCCCTCCGTGATGTAGAGCGCCGTCCCCGGAACTAAAGCGTAGCGGTGCTTCCGTAAAGGAGAGTTGCCGAAGTCCTCCCGCACGCCTGTTTGTCCACCCCCCGCGAGCACCAACACTACTGAAGGTACGGGCAGGGACTCCAATTCGTAGCACGCGCCCGGTTCGACGGTGGTGACCCGCGCCTCGAAGTCCGCCACGTCCGGCGCGTATCGTAACGTGTGCGTGCCCGGGCCCTGGTGGACTAATTGTCCAAATTCGACGTCGGGACCCCCCGTGTCGTAGCTCAACAGCGTCACCGCGGCCTCCACATCTATCTTTTGCGCCGTCAACCCCAATCGTACCACATTATTAGAACAGGCGCAGACCTCGACGCACTCGCCCGCGACATACGCGTGCGGCTCGCAGGGCGCCACATAAAACGCCTCGCCCGGCGCCACCAGTAGGTAATTGAGTAATAAGGGCAGCATGGCGCCAGGGTCGCCGGGGTGGCTCTCGGCGAGTTGCAAGACGGCCCGCTGGGACTTCTTGAGCCAGGCGGGGCCCGCGACTTTTGTAAGGGACCGGTGCTCGCCCTTGAGGCGCTCCATCAGTCGACTCGTTTGTTCCACCGCTTCCGCACACCGCGCCCAGCTCTCGTACAGCGCTTTCACGGCGTCTCTCTCGGTGAGATCGGAGCACGTGTGCAACAACAGCTGCGCCTCGGGCCGAATGCAGGCAGCGAGCTCGGGCGTCCGGCTCAACAGCTCCGCGAGCTCCGACCGCCTCCTAAACCCTACTAAAGCTTCGAAGGGCGTCAAGGCCACCATGAGCTTCGGTTTATGGTTGATGTCGGGATACTGTATAGAATCCTTCAAATGTAGCGTCTCCGCACTTTGTAAGTCAGGATGTGCGCCGCACGGGCTGCAATGTCTTATAGAAAGGACCTTCAACAGCCAGGGCAGCTCGCCCTCGACTCTTGATAATAAAGTGCCGTCGTCTAGCGTGGCGGGCGCCGTTACATGGGTCCCGAGCTCGAACTCGGCATAAGGGGCGCACTCCTGGATCGCATCTAGACACCCGTTGCCCCTCGCTAATCGCGCCGCCCGCGCGTCGGACCCCCGGATCCCATAATCCTTCGTTCGTATGCAGCCCAGCAGCCGATAGCAGTGGCCCGCGCCGCTCCGCGAGATCGCCGCGGGCGGCCGTCCCAGCGACCGCGCCCGCCGGTACCGGCTCGGCGGCGGCGGATGCGCGGGCGGCGGCGGCGGCGGCATGGCCTCGGCGCGCGCCAGTTCCGAGGCGGGGATGGGTTCGAAGCGGAACAGCCCGGGCTCCTTCGGGGAGAGGGACGCGAAGGCGCCAACCACATTTTGATCGAGCTGCTTTTTGCGCGGCGGTAATAGGCCCTCGGTGCTGTGGTCGTGGGAGAGGCCGTCCATCGGTGCTCTGGCAGCCCCTGCGGCTCGGTATTGTCGTGCTAGAGTCGTCTCGCTGGCGAAGTGGCAAACTCTCGAAGAACTGCAGAGGTGCGAAAATTTCGGCTGGCGCTCGATCGACAAGTTCCAAGCTCGGGCACTTTTGCAAAATTATTAAGCGGAGAAACCCGCGAGGAAAACCCGTGCTGAGTCTATGCATAATAATATTATGCTAGTCTCGCCGCCCACTGCCTCCCATTGCCTTGCGCAGTCATTGGTTGTGCTGCAGCCGTGCAGCCGCGCAGCCGTGCAACGCATCACATGCGCGCCGCCGCCGCCATGGCCGCTCAGACGACTATATTAGGGTTCGGCAGCCTTCTCTCGGAAACGTCGAGCCGCTTGACCTTCCCGGACCTCGAGAATTTCCGGCTGGTGCGCGTGCCGGACTACCGGCGCGTCACGCAGCATCCGGCGTCCATTTTCTTCCAGCGCGGCATCGCTGACGTTGGACGAAGGGGCTGGTGCTCGCTCTCGGCGGAGCCAAACGCTGGTTCTTCTTTTGTGGCGTGCGCCTTCGAGGTCGTGTTCGCGGGGGAGCAGCGGGCGGCGTACGAGTTAAGGGAGGAGGAGTTCGATGTGGTGGCGGCGCCCTACACGACGCTGGACGGCGCCCCGGCGGGCGAGGGCCTCCTCTGCGCGCAGTGGACGGACGAAGCCTACCGTGCCAAGTACGGCGACGCCGTCTTCGAGGAGCGCTACGGGACGTACGGCGTGGACCGGATCTGGGGCTGGGAGAGGGATTGCGGCTCCACACCTTGCCCCGTGTACTTGCGCCACTGCGTCTTAGCAGCCGAGAAGGGCGGGCCCGTCGCTCACGACTCGTTCTTGGACGAGACGTGGCTCGTGGACCGCGAAACAACAGTGCGCGCCTTTTTAGCGAAGCACCCCGAGGTCATGGCCACGCGGCCGCCGCCCGCGCTCGAGGGGCGGTACAGCGGATAATAAGTATAAATATAAAACTCCCGCCAGGCCGCGCGCTTGGCCGCGCCCGAGGGGCGGTACAGCGGGTGATAAAAGGTATTACAAAAACTTCAGGCGTTGTCGTCCGCGTCGGGCTCGATGCCGGCCGCGTCCGTGAGCTCGCCGATGGACTGCTCCAGGTCGTCGATGCGCTGGCCCATCTCGTCGATGCGCGCGACGATCTGGTTCGACATGCTCTCGAAGCGCGTCTGCCTGCGGGTCGGCGCGCGGTTCGACGAGACGTCGTGATACGGAGTGACGATTGAGCCGGCGGACGCGGCCGCGCGCATCTGCTCGAGCAGGTCCTGGACGAAGGCCGTCAGGTCCTGGGGGTTCGAGGGCGGGTCGGTCTCCATGATCGATGTGCTGCCGACTGCTGGCGCTTTTGAGTTCTATATGAGTGTTGTCCAACGCCGCGAGCGTGTAATTGCTGACAAGGCTGAACGCTTCGCGAAGCAGCACTCTGGCAGGCTCACACAAAGCTTAGCAAGGTATGCCTGATGATGGCCGTCGAAATAGCCCGCGTTTTTTTTGGGCGTGAAACCCGTGCAGAGAAACCCGTACGCGTCGCGCGATACTCTACACCAACTTACTCACCGCTCCCGCTCGAGCCCCTCGTCGAAGTCGTTGTGCCGCCGCTGTAGTAATTTCCGCAGCTCGTGGCGCGAGCCCCCTGTGCGGTGGTAGAGCGTGACCCACTGGTCCCGCGCGTAGTACACGGAGTCGCCCAGGCGCACCGCCGCCCGGATGTTCACGAAGTAGTAGACCGCCGCTAGTAATTTGTGGGCGTGGCTCAGGTAGGTGTACTGGCGGCCCGCGGGGTCCCCCGCGTCCCACATGTTGGGCAGCCGGTTGAAGTCCTGCTTCGAGATTTTTCTTCCCAGGAAGATGCGGTAGAGGCCGACCGCTAGGGACATGGCGACATATAAGGGGTGCACCCAGAAGATGGCCTTGAACTCCGCTAATAGAGCATCGAGCAAGCCCACTCGAAAAGGGTAGGTCTCGCACAGCATCAAAAAGACCACCGCAAAAATGCAGATCACGATGAACACCTGGATCCCGAACATGGTCGGGTACGAGTCCCACTCGTCGTACTCGAGCGTGGAGTTCAGGACCAGGTCCGTGAGTAATAAACCGAAGAGGATCAGGGTCTTGCCCTCGTTCGTGCGCCGGTGGTCGTTCGTGTCCGGGCGCTTGCGCGGCGGCGCGCCGTCGGCCTCGGCGTCCATGCTGTTGGGTGTCGGCCCGCGTCGACGCGTGCGGCGCTCTTGCTTGTCTCGAGTCGAGCGCGCGCGCCGGTGGCGTCTCGACGCTGCCGCGCTGTTTCTCCGGCGGCGTCCGGCTTTACTACGCTCTTTTCAAATGGGTAGGGGCTGCCTCTTGCTCGCGCCTGCAGACATTGGGTGTGTCTGGGGCCGTCGTGCGCCGGCCGGCCCAACAGCTCGAACCCGAACCGAACTGCACTTTTTTGGGCGGCATCTCCCGAGAGCACTCCTCCAGGCGGCGGCGAGCCGTCCTGTCGGTTTAAACGCGACAAAAGTTTTCCCCCAAAAACACGCGCGCGACGGAGAGGCGGCTTAAACCGGCTCTGCGTTACGCCGCTAGCCTTGCACTCGCGACCTAGACGTGCTCCACAGCATCGTCATAACCATGGCAGGCTCCCCAAAAAGTCCAAAGACCAGCAACGGCGCCGCGCCGAACAACACGAGCAATGGCGAAGGCGCCGCGCAGTGCCCCACGAGCCCCACGACGCGCCGCCACGACGCCAAGTCCGTCGACGAGGAGCCCGACGAGGCGGCCGCCGAGGAGGCGCGGGTCACCGCTTTACTGGACCAGAGCGCCTCGACGGAGACGGCGCCGACGACCGCGCCCGTGCTGCTGCAGGCGGCCGCGGCCACGGACAAGAGCCTCGACCTGAACGCCAAGGACAAACCGGAGGCCAAGAAGGTGCAGCTCGACACTCTGTTAGCCAAGGCGGAGCAGTACTCCCAGTTCATCGTCAATTCCCAAGTCGAGGAGACCACAAGCCCCTCCAAGAAGAAGCAGAAGGTCTCGCTCGAGGAGGCCGCGGCCCGCATGAAGAAGAAGAAGGATCTGGTGGTCCAGCCCAAGCAGATGGTCGGGGGGACCCTGAAGCCGTATCAAGTGGAAGGGTTAAGATGGCTCGCGACGCTCTTCGAGAACGGCCTCAGCGGCATCCTCGCGGACGAGATGGGATTAGGAAAAACCATCCAGGTCATCGCCCTCGTAGCCCACGTCCGGGAGAAGAACGTCAAGGGCCCCATGTGCATCGCCGCGCCGCTGGCCACGCTACCTAATTGGATGAACGAGTTTCGCAAATGGACGCCTTCCATCAGTGTGCTGTTGTACCACGGGTCCAAGCAGCACCGGGCGGACCTGCGGAAGACGGCCATGCGCCAGTCCAGTCAGAACGACGACGACTTTCCGGTCATTGTTACTTCGTACGAGATTTGCATGTTGGACCGCGCGGCTCTCTCGAAGTTCAAATTTAAATATTTAGTGATCGACGAGGGGCAACGCGTGAAGAACCGGGACTGTAGATTAGTGCGGGAGCTGAAGAAGCTGCAGACGGAGAATAGACTGTTATTGAGTGGTACGCCGATCCAAAATACCTTAGAAGAGCTGTGGTCTTTACTAAACTTCGTGAACCCGGCCATTTTTGATGACCTAGCGGTCTTCCAGTCCTGGTTCGGGTTTAGAAATATCGGGCAGGAGACGCAGGTGGAGGACGTCGTTGACGGCGAGTCGAAAAACAAGATAGTGTCCAAATTGCACGAAATATTGAGACCCTTTTTACTACGAAGAGTGAAAGCGGACGTGCTCAAGGGTGTATTACCCCCAAAACAGGAAATCGTGATCTACGCGGCGATGACGCCGCTCCAGAAAACCTACGAAGCGCTCATCCTAGAACACAAGCTGAAGGAGACCTTACAAAGTTCAGGCATCCCCTGCACCGGCAAAGAGGTCTCCGAGCAGAACATGCTCATGAACCAGCGGAAGAACGCCAACCACCCCTTTCTTTTTGGAGAACCCACGACGCCCTCGGGAGAATACGTCGGGGAGGCCAACCCGAAGACGCTCGTGAACGCGAGTGGGAAGTTCCGGTTACTCGATCGGTTATTAGTGCGGTTGAAGGCGCGGGGGCACAAGGTTTTGCTATTTTCGCAGATGACGGAGTTGCTTAATATCATCGAGGACTACGTGCGGTCCAAGCAGTGGGGCGTCTTTCGCATTGACGGAAGCGTGGAGTTATCGGAACGGCAGCGGCAGATCGACGCCTTCAACGGCGAGGGCCAGGCGACGAACGAACATTTCATCTTCTTACTGTCGACGCGGGCGGGCGGGTTAGGCATCAATTTGGCCTCGGCAGACACGGTGATCCTCTTCGACTCGGACTGGAACCCCCACCAGGACTCGCAGGCCATGGACCGCGCGCACCGGATCGGGCAGAACAAGCCCGTTTTGGTCTTCCGCTTATTAACCACGGGCAGTGTGGAGATCATGATGATGGAGAAGCAGATCTCCAAGAAGAAATTAGAAAGGATGGCCGTGACGGGCGGCGACTACAACAAGGCCGGGCGCCGTAGCAAGGGCGCGCTGACCTCGGACGGTTTAAGAGCTCTCTTGGACAACGACATGAACATTGCGCAAAGAGTGGCGGGCATGACGGGCGACGACAAGGAGGCGTTGAACGACGAGGAGCTGGAGCTTGTCTTGGACCGGACCAAAATCTTCTCGGAACAAGGTATCCCGACGGAGGGCAAGATGTACGACGTCGTCGCGGGCGGCAGCGGCGGCGGCGGCGATTTATTGGGCAACCTGGGCGACGCCTAGGTAGGTCCCCATTAAGTAGGGCGAGTGTTACTGCATGAGTTGGAGTATGCGCCTCGGGGAGCCCAGGGCCCGGGGCGAAAGGACCTCAGTGTCCTCCGTCCGCGATTATTTATTTAATGCGGATCACACCCCCACTCTAGTATCCACTGGTGATCGCGGAGTTGCAAACGGGCGGCTGCTAATGCGCCTGTCGATGCGCCCCTCGGGTGGCCTATAGACACTGTAGAGTTTTTTTCACACTATTAATCCA
>Ga0302122_10000734_pt1 | contig 20421 bp, 12 predicted proteins | sample CB21_SCM_MG_FD_203115 | JGI IMG/M metagenome (GOLD analysis project Ga0302122, IMG submission 203115) | Marine microbial communities from Western Arctic Ocean, Canada - CB21_SCM | ecosystem: Environmental > Aquatic > Marine > Oceanic | place: Canada: Western Arctic Ocean | collected 2017-09-28
ACCGGGCGGCGCAGCGGGACCTCGCACGGACTGCGCAGCGCGTGTTCGAGGACCTGGTCGTGGACATGGTCTCGGGCTTGATCGCGCGGCACCCGGGCCGCTTCGACGGCGTCGCAATGAGCGGCGGCGCCGCGCTGAATGTGCTGGCGAACGAGCGGCTCGCGGCGCGCCTCGACGTGCCGGTGCACGTGCCGGCTGCGCCAGGAGACTGCGGCCTGCCCGTTGGCTCGGCGTGGCTGTTGCGGCGGCCGTCGCTCACAGCGGCCGTTGGCCTTCAGCACGCCGGCCCGTTACCCTGGGACCACGCGCTGCTCGGCGCATACGCGGCGCGGCTCAACGCGACGCGTGCGTCCGTCGAAGACGTCGCCGACCTCCTCGCGGAGGAGAATATCGTCGGTGTTGTCCGGGGCCGCGCCGAACACGGCCCGCGCGCGCTCGGCCACCGCTCGCTCCTCGCGGTGCCCGCGCGCGGCATGAAGGAGCGCCTCAACGGCCTCAAGAAGCGCGAGTGGTTCCGACCTGTCGCTCCTGTCGTCGCGGTCGAAGCCACGGACCGCGTCTATAAGCGCCGCGGCGTGCTCTCGCCCTACATGTCCTTTGCACCCGCGCTCCGGGCGGCCGCCGCGGCGCGATGCCCTGCGATGACGCACTACGACCAGTCCTCGCGGCCCCAGACCGTCACAGCCGCGGATGACGCGTGGCTTCACGCGCTCCTTCTCGCCGTCGCCGCGCGGACGCCGTGCGAGGCGCTCATCAACACGTCCTTCAATGCGCGCGGCCGGCCCATCCTGAACTCCATCGCCGACGCTCTGGGCTTGTTACGCACCGATGACGACCTCGACTACGTCCTCGTCGACGACTGGCTCTTCGCGAAGCGCGATGACCTCGCCGCGGCCGTCGTCGAGCTGTCCGGCGTAGACGCGGGCCGCGGCCACTTGTGACACTACGTGAGTAATAATTATTATTATTGTGCACTTAGCACTTAGTATCTGGAAATTAGCAGGTGCCTAGTAAAACCCGACCGCGCCGCGCGTGTGTGTGTGACTACTTATTGTGACTAAGCGCGTAATTAACCCGAACCCGAACCCGCGCCGCATACAGCTGTAAAAATTACGAGAGCTTGCAAGCTTGCTCTCTGGCCGCTCGATCTCGCGATCGGCAGGCTCCGGAGTCGATGCGCAGCTGACCGACGGAGCATCGATGACCATGCACCGGCTGGTCGCGTGGGCGTGCCTGTGGCGGCAGGCTGCCCCGGCGCTACAATACCATGTGGACATCGACGGCAGCCACGCCACCATCGACTACGACGCCAATAATACAGCGGCAGCCGCAGAAGCGTTCTTGACGGAATTTAATATACAAACGCACGGGCCCTGCGATAACACAACCTGCGTCGCAGCTCGCGTCGCTGCAGAGCTCGCCGCGTTCGCGAGCCGCGACATCGCCGTGCTGGTCGTCGACGCGTGCCCCGGGAAGACCCTGCTGATGCGCGGGTCGCGCGCGGGGTTAAGTGAGGACCTCGCCGCTGCACTGGAGCGGGAGGGACCAGACTGCGGCTGGTGGCGCCGCGACGAGAGCGTCGCGGAGCGTTTGGCACAGGCTCACCTCGCGGAAGCCGCCCTCACCGAATTAGCCGGGGGCCAGGGCGCGCCTGTCGGCACGGTCCTATGGTTGGCGGCCGAGGCCTACACGTGGAGCGCGCGTCCGACCGTTGTGGTCCTTTCGCCCGCGGAGAATGCCACGCTGCTGGGCGACGAGTTTCTGTTGGACCTTGAGGTGAGAGAGGTCACGGGTCGCGTAGACGAGCTGAAGCATGACCGGAGGCCCCTTGACTATGCGCTGCCGGCAGTCGCCGCTTTAGTGAATGAGGCACTCGACGCGGCGCTATTACCCTTTGAGCTCGAGGCGTGCTGCGTCGAGGTCTGCGTCCAACTAGATGAGGAGCCCCCGGCGTGCTCGCCGCTCGGCACGTCCGACAGCACGCGCGTCGCCTCGGCTCTAGCACCTCGGAAACACACGGTCCGGGCATGGTACCGCTATTCTGGTCCTCGCGTCTCGGTGATGGCGAGCCGCTCTTCCACGTGTGATCGCGGCGACGCGCACTGCCTCCACGCGACGTCTGTCGAATTCGACGTGCCGCGCCCCGTCGAAGAGCCAGAAGTACGTAGAGAGGGCCTCACGCGCGCGGACTGCGCGCAGCACCCCGACGACTCGGACGACTGCGTCTACAAGGATATTTGCCTCGACCCATCAAACCGTCTGGCAATCGTCGTGCCCGACGGCGACCCGCGTTCCCTGACGCCCGACCGCGTGTTTGTAAGACACGACGGCCTGAGCCAAATCCCGCGCTCCATACGGAACATACCGCTGCCGCACCGGGGCTTCGCCGCCGCGACGTACGTTAACGCGTCCGCCGTATCGAATGCGCCGTTCCTCGCCGGCTGGACGGCGCTGGTGTTTGGCGACGGGCCGCATAACGTCCGGCACCAGGCCAAGTACCTGCTGCCCGTCGCCTACGCGCTCAAAAGATATGGAGCGGACCCGGATTCGTTAAGGCGCCTCGCGTGGCTGGGCTGCGGTGCGGCGGACGCCATCGCGGGGACCCACGGCACGGATTTCAGGGGCGCGCCCCGCACGTACGGGCGCGAGCCTGCAAGCTGTCGACGGCTAGGGGAGGCGGACTTCGGCGGCGCGTGGTGGTGGTTCTTCGGCCTTGTTCAGGTGCTCTTCGCACGGCAAACCCCATTATCAGTTGATAGCGGCGCCGACGGCTGGCTCTCTTCCCATCAAGACTTTGTCTGCTTTGAAAAAGTAGTGGTCCCGGGCGAGTCCGACTACCTCGTGCGGGGCCCCGCGGACGCGCGGTGGTTGCGCCACGCTGCCTACGCTTCTGTAGATATTCCGCGCCTAGCGGACCAACCCGGCGCTCTAAATAGAACGGCGCTGGTCATCGACCGCGAGGACGGGCGCGGGCTCGACGCGGCCGCTGTCGCGGATGCATTAACTGCGGCGGGCGTATCTCCGGATAATGTAGAACGCGCGACGCTCACGAACGCGTCGTTCGACGCCCAGGTCCGCCTCTTCGCGCGCGCGTCTCTAGTGATCGCGTCGCACGGCGCCGGGCTGACGAACATGCTCTGGCTGCGCGAGGGCGCCGCCGTCGTCGAGCTGAAGCAATACGGCGAGTACTCGACGACGTTCCGCGACCTCGCCGCCGTGTCCCGATTGCAGCACTTTGCCGTGTACGCGCGGACGCCGCCGAACGCAGTCTCGTATGATTGTCCCGCGCATTGGTATCCGCACGATTACGCCGGTGAGTTTGAGCTGTTTTTGCGTTGAATCCACTCATTCTGCACGTTCGCAGGCGCTCCCGCTATGACGTGCGTCGAGTTCCTACACAAGAATCCGCGGCGCTCCGATCCCGGCATTCGGGTCGACGCGGCCGAGCTCGCCGTCGCCGTGCACCACGCGGCCCGCGCCGCCGGGTTGGTCCCCATCGCCTGCACCTGCGATTGGCACCCCTGGAAGTACGCCCTGGCGAGCGCCCGGGACGTGCTCCAAGCGGCTCCCGTAGACGCCACCGCGCTCCAGGCGGCGGTCCGGCAAATAGCCGTCTAAGTTGCCTGTTCTTGTGCACTGGTATAGAGAGAATGCAATGGAAATCCGAGTCGAGAGATACCCGAGTCGAGGACATATATAGACAAATAGCTTCAAACAAAACTAGCTCAGGGTCGCCGGTGCTTGTCGTGGGCGGCTACGAGCGCCCGGACGTAGCCGAGATAGTCGAAGTAGAGCGCCAGGAACTGCTCCGTGAAGCGGTCCGTGCGCTCGACCGGCGAAGCTAATCCCGGGAGCGGTGCGACGACGCTCGCCGTCGCCCGCGCGACGTGCGAGGATTTCGCGAAGTCCGCCGCGGGGTCCGGGAGGAGGTCCGCCGCCCGTAGTTCGGCATACACCGATCTCGTCGCGGCGAACGTCGTCGTCGTCGACGGGATCGTGCGCCAGTGTCGCCGGCGCCCGGCGATGATCCCCGTGGGCCCGTACCGCAGGGGGTCGGCGACGTCTAAGTGGAATCCGTCGCCGGCGTAGAGGACGGGGTGGTCCACAAGCGTCGCGAGGCACGGGCGATACGCCGCGAAGAGCTCGAGGAGCTCCTGGAGCGCGCTCGGCTGGAGCACCATGTCGTCCTCGAGTGATAGGAAGACGGCGTCGTCGTCCACTTCCAATGAAAGCAACGCCTCCGACATACGTTCAAAGGAGGCGGCGTTCCCGGCCGGGCAATCTCGAATGACGTCGACGTGGACCCGGGGCGCATTGGATTCGACCGCGGCGGCCGCGACGGCGCCCTGCACCGCGTCATTGGCGAAACCGTTCGGCAGCAGCACGACGCGCGTCTTTCCTTGGTGTCGCTCCGACAGCGTCGCGAGCGCCGCGGCCAGCGCGAGGACGGCGTGGAAGGCGGGCGGCTCAAAGGCTTCTTCGGTAGACGCGATCCTTTTCCTAATCGCGCGCGCCCGCGTCCGCGGCGCGAGCCGCAACCCGATCACCAAATCCCGCGGTCGCGGTTCGCCGTCGCGCGTCGCGAAACTTAAGACGCCACCGTCGCGCTCCGCCCTTCTTAAATGACCGAGGCCCGTTTCGTTTGAAAATAACCGGTCGCACTCTAGGGGAGGCACGTCGGGCAAGATCGTCTCCGCGACTCGGTCCACGAATGCACACGCAAAGGGCCTCCGCGACACGTTCGTCCCCCCTAGCTCCGTGTGGAAGATCCACGCCTCCAACGTGTAATTCCCCGCTGCTTCTATAAGGTGACCGTGGAGCGAGTTCGTGCCGAAGGGGGCGCACCGCTCGGTGAGGCGCCTCCCGTCCGCGTCGGCGACCGCCGCGCAGTACTGCCACGCGCGCGTCGCCAGCCGGTGATTACTCATCAAAAACTGGATGCGCGGGTAGAGCCAGCCGCAGGGCACGACCTCGTGCGCGGCGGGGCTGACGAAGTCGAGGGCCAGGTCCCGCGGCGCCTCCGGCGCGGCCGGCGCGGGCGCTTCCCGGACCGCTTTCGGTACCGTGCTCCAGGCGTCGGCGACGGCGCGCAGGGTCGGCTCGTTTCTGGGGGCGGGGTCCGCCGCGACGGCGCTCCGCAACGCGGCCGCGACGATGTTCTGCACGCAAACGGCGTCGTCGGCGGCGCAGCCGGCGCCCGCGAGCCGCGGCAGCCGGTCCGCGATCGATGCGACGTAGGCGTCGATGTCCGTCGACGCGTCGGCCTCGAGCGCGAGCGCCTCCCCGTCAATCGCTAGCTCGAGCACCGCGGCCCTTGCGAGGGTCGCGAGCAGCCACCACCGCGCCATACTGTTACTCCTTCGCGCAACCGGCCGTCTTGGGAGCTGCCGCGCGCATCTGCAGGCTTCGATAGTGATGCTGCAATAATTGCATAAAATGGGCTGCTAGCCTCGGCACATTACACATACGCGCGTAGCCAGGAAGAAGCATAGGACGCAGCAACCCGGGCAGCGATGCCACGGCTGCGAATGCCGTGGTGGCTGCTCGCTCTCGCCGGCGCTGCGGTGCTCAATCTCGAGGTCGATAATGCTACCATCGCGCTGGAGGCATCAGACGCCACGGACGTCGACGCGTACGTCGCCTCCTTGAGTCTCCCGCGGCTCGAGGGCGCCGGCTGCGCGGCCACCGACGACGTTTGCGTGCAAAAAGTCGTCGCGCACGCGTTGCGCGCGGCCGTCGAGGCCGAGGCGCCGCCGCCGCCGCCGCGCTGCGAGGCGAATTTGACAAATAGCGTGCGCCTCGCGCCGAAACTCGCCGGCCTCGCCGCGCGCGCAGCGCGGCGCTGCGGCGCCGGGCCGCGCCACGTCGTGATCGCGCCGGCCCGGCCCGGCGAGGCCCGGGTCGCGGCCGCCTGGGTCCGAGCGGCCGACGCTATCAGTATTACCGCCCTCGTCGCGGCGCCGGGCGGTTTGGGGGACCGTGCAAGCGTTGGGTGGGTTGAAGCCACGGGGTCGGTGGCCGCCGCGCACGCGCTGACGGCGGCGGGCTTCGACGTGCTGGTCGTGGCGTCACTCAACGTGTTTCTGGTGGACGATCCGTTCCGAGCGTTCAAAGGTTGCGCCGCGGGCACGGCCCGGGACGGCCTGATAGCGTTCCTCGCGTCGGGCGCGCCGCGCGCGGCGGCCGTCGCCGCTTCCTGGTCTGCGTTTGTTGACATGGGGTGCGCGCCGCGCGCGGCCTTCCTGAAAGCGCTCGGGACGACGTTCTGCGACGCCAGCCCGGACGTCGCGTCGCGCGCCGCGATGCGCGAAGGGGGCGGCCTCGTACGGTTCGGCGCTTTTAGCGTTATCGAGCTGCCGGGCGCGACGGAAGCTCAAGTGTTGGCGCACGCGCGGCGTCTCGTCCCGCGGGCGCCCGTCAAGGATGGTGGGGCGGCCTGGGTCTTCTACGCGATGGACCAGGGGACCGAGCGCTGGGAGGCGGCCTGGCTGCGCCTGCTGTTTTCGAAGATCGACGGCGGCGTCCACCCGGGCGCGCCGCGGGCGACCGCGCGGTTGACATTGATGAGCGCGCTCGACCGTGCCCAAGATATCATCCTCATGGTGAACACCCACCAGCATGACGTGCAGCACGCCTTGATCAATGAAAGCGAGCGGCTTTATAAGGCAGCGGGCCGGAAGCGTATTGGCCTCGTCGTCGTCGACGAGAACCACGGCGACTGGGTCAAGGCGAACGGCGCACTCGTGCAACACTTCGCGTTCGTGCTCCGGCTCGGCTTCGGGTGCTACAAGGACCCCGACGCGGTGCCGCTTCTCAAACAGACGCAGCTCGTCGCGCCGCTGGGGCCGACCGCCTTCGAGGACGTTGAGGACGACGTCACGACGCGCCGCTATGCCTGGGGCTTCCTGGGCCGCGCGCAGTCGCCGGCGCGGGCGCACGCGCTCGCGAGCTTCGCGGCCGTCGGAAAGCGCCGCGGCGACGCGGCGCTCGTGCACGTCACGGCGGGCCTCGAAATGACAGAAGTGGGCACGTGGCGGCGAGGTAAGGCGTGGGACGTCCCCGCGAACGCCTCGTCGTGGCGGCGGGGCCTGGAGAGCGCCGTCAGGCCGGATAAATACAGAAGGGCGCTGCGGTCCGTCGTCTTCGTCCCGTCGCCGCCCGGCAACACGCACGTCGAGTGCTACCGGACCTACGAGGCGCTCGAGGCCGGCGCCATCCCCGTGGTGTCATCATTGTATTACAAACGCTGGTTCGGCGCACCGTTTCCAATCGTCGACGGCGAGTGGTCCGCGGCGAGCGTTGCAAAGGTGATGGACCTGCAGGATGATGTTGTGAAGTTGCGAGAACTGAGTGCCGAGATCCGCGCCTGGTGGGCTCGTACCAGGGAGGACTACCCGCGCCGCGTCGCCGCGCTCGTCGACGGTGAGAAATTGCCAGAGCCCGTCCTCGCGCCGCGCTGCGGCGGCGACAACCTGACATTCGTCGCAAATGTCAACGGCGTGGAGCACGAGGTCGCGTTTCCGGTTAATGGGAGTAGCGAGGAACTGCGCAACCGCGCGGACGCCTTCCGCGTCGCGGCGGGCCTGGATCTCGGCCGGGGCTGCGAGCTCGCGGCCGACGGCGCCCGATGCGTCGTGGACGAGCTCGTGCACGACATGCGGCGGCGCATCGCGAAGGAGTGCGGGCGTCCGGCGCCGGCGCCGCCCCCAAAAGCTGTTGTGATAACGGCGCCGCCGGGGTGCCTCGGCCAACAGGTGACAAATCTCTTCCCCGTCGACATCGACACCACGCACCACCCCTTTGAGGAGGCCGCGGCGCCCCGGCTTGGACGGGGAACGTTGGTCGTGGCGGTGACGCGTGACCCCCTCGCGTGCTACTGCGCGGCTCCCCAGATGTTCACGTTCGCACGGTACGCGCATCGGTATTTGACACACCTGCAGTACTGGGCGGCGCGCGACGACCTCGCCGTCGCCTGGCTCTCGGTCGAGGACCTGCGCCGACGCGCTCTGACGGAACCGCTTCGCGCGAGACTCCGCGCGTTCGACGACCCGGCCTGGGCCGCGTTCGACAACGCTTCGTCCGAACAGCGCGCGTGCGTCCACGACTTCGCGGACGTGGCGGCGCTCGCCCCGGGCCTCGCGGCGTTCGGCTACGATGTGGGGGCCGCGACGCCGCACCACGTAGCGCCCCGATAGGATGAACGACGAAACTGCGGCTCCGCGTCGCCGTTCGGGAGGGGCCTTATGTACTAAGTGTTAACATGTGACAGTCATGGTATCCTCACGTGGGTGATCTCATCGGAGGCGTCGCGCTCGCCGCGGCGCTTGCGAACGAGGAGCTGGTAGCCGCAGTGCAGGACCTCGGCGCCGCCAGGGACGCTGGCGAGGACCGCCTCGATGGCTTCATCTGCCTCCTCGCGCACTGCAGGCCGCGAGGAGCGCGTCGAGGAGAGCGTCCGTGACGCAACTGGGGTCGCGGCAGTCGTGTCCAGAAGAGAGGTTGTGAGTGGCCGCGACGGCGGCGGCGGCGGCGCGCCACGCGCGCTCGCCGCCCTCTCGCGGCGCGCGGAGCTCCACCTCCTCGACATTCAGGGAAAGCACGAGGCTGCACTCCCGTCCGCCTACACTTTCCACTTCCCGCGCCGCGCGCCCCGCGAGTGTCGCGGCTAGCGCAGGGGCGGCACTCCGCGAGACGGCGGCGACGTTCGACCAGGCCCACGTCTCAATATCAGCGAACCAACAGTCCCCGTGCAGGGGCAGCAGGACATCTCCGACCAAGTACACGTCGTAGCCCAATTGATCAAGCCACGTCACCGTTGTCTCGAGGTTCGCTTGACTGGTATCGCTTTGCCCCGCCAGCCACCCGTGGCCGTACTCAAAGAGGACCACATGGATACGGTTCGACGCCAGGAGGCTTTCCGCCCCATCGAGCACGTCGCGGTCCGCGCCCTCCGCGTCGATTTTGAGGACGTCCACGACGCCCACGCCACGTGAGTTTAGGTCGTCCTCGACCCTCACCACGCTCACATTTTTCGATATGATCGCCTCGCCGTGCTTCCAGCGAAACAATCCGACCGCGAACGACGCGTGCGGGTGCGGCTGGTTCCGAGACCGGTCCGGAAACGCCATCGGTGCGACGCCCGCTGCGGCCCCGGCGGCGACCGCACTTATGACGACGTCGTCGTCACCATCGAAACGGGCCTCGAGGCCTTCGACCTCGTCGGGATCGGGCTCATACAAGAGGCCGTGCCACCTCCCCGAACCCCGCTTCCGCAGCGCCGCGGCAAAGTCGCCACGATTCGCGCCGACGTCGACGAAGAAGCCGCCCTCAGGCTTCGCCGCGACCACGTCGTCCAGGAGCCGCCCGACGGACGCTTCCTCCAACCCGCCGGAGTAGGGCCAGGCGAACGCGGCCTCGTCGTAGAATTGGGGCCGCACGGTTTTCCGGCCGGGAACACCCCCCACCTCCGCCAGCGCCTCGTCCGGAAACTGCGCCAGGAACGCCGCGCGGCGCTCGGCGCGGCCATACGCGTCGCACAATCTTCCACCGTTTCGATCGCTTCCATCGATGTGCCGCGCACTCACTAATGCTTGCACGTGGCGGTGCGCCGTCGCGCAATCAAAAGCGCCCACGCCGTGCTCGCGGCAATAAATGGAGAGCGCTTTTCTGGGATCCGTATCCACGTTCGCGGCGTCAAAGGCGAAGGGCGCCGCGGCGCCGTAGACGGGGTCCAGCGTGACCGAGTCGGGCAGCGTCGCCGTGCTTGAGCTCGTGCAGCGCAGCACGGCTGCTGCCGCGACCACGGTTCTAAGCAACATAATACGCTTACGGATGTTGGTCGTGCACCTGCGTTGGCTCCTGCAGTATTGCAAGGTGGGCAGCATGTCGAGATGGCATCGAGCTCTGTGCCACGATAAACCCGCACTCTATCTTGCTCATTACGCAACCCGCCTCTAAGACACCCGCACGCAACCCGCACGCGGCGCTAGCCTACCTAGGGGTCCCGCAAAGCTGAACTATAAAACGCGGTTATAATTAATATCACAGGCAGCTCTATGGCTCGGGATCCGCGACCAATTCGAGACGAGCAATACGACGACGTCGGCGGGTCATTTTTTGGAATGGGGTTATTGTGGTGCCGCGTTAGCGGGACCGTGTAGTGCTGAGTTGTTAACCCGGTCACGGTCGCGACGCCGCAGCACGTAACAGGCGTCGTACTCGACGTGGCCGAGGAAGCCCGGCGCCAACGCATAGCCGAGGACGTCGGTCAGGTACTCGTCGAGCGCCGCGTGCTCTCGGGGCTGGGCCCAGGCGCAGTGCCCCTGCTCGAAGACGATCACGTCGGGAACGGCGACGTCAAAGGGGAAGCTCGCGACGAGGTCGCAGTCCATGGCCTCGGCGTCGACGACGAGCACGCCAACCGCGGACGCGCCGTGCGCCTCTAGAATCGAGCGCCAGTCCAAGCCGGCGACCTGGTGTCGCGCGATGGGCGGCACCGCGGGGGGGTCCACGATCCATCGAGCGCCGTGGTAGACGAATGTCCAGTTCGTTGAAGCGATGAGCGTCGATGTTTCGAAGCCAACGACGCAGCGGCCGTCGCTACCGGCGTCGGGATACGGCGCGTCACAGCGGCGCGGTTCGTAGAAGGCCAGCGGCCGCCGCTCGCGCCCGATGACGGCGCCGTGGACGTACGAGACCCGCGCAGCCGCGCCGGCGTAGTTTTTTACCAGCGTTTCGAAGCTCGCCCGCATCGGCTCGATGAGAACTGCTCGGACCCACGGCGCGGCGCGGTGCCGCAGCCAGCCGTACACAGGGTCTCCCGGGCTGTCTCCAACATGCGCACCTACCTGCAGAACGTCCAGCGGCGTCGGTCTCGCGTCGCCGTCGTCGCCATTGCCGCATCGCTCCGCAAGCAGCGCGTGCGCGCTGTCCGCGAGCTCGCCGGCGGCGCAAAACGCGTCGCTCGGCTCGCAACCGCCGCCCACCAGGCCGCCGTGGGAGTCTCTTAGCTCGGCGACGTGTCGAAGCGCCGTGCCAAAAACAGAGGATGTGTTGTCGAACGCAAGATTTACCGACACACTATCGATGTCTATGCTCAGCGTGGCCGTGCACGCGCAGGTGCAGCGCAGCACGGCTGCCGCGACCACGGTAAGCAACATAATACGCTTACGGTGGGGCAGCATGTCGAGATGATGACATTGTGGTGTGCCACGATAAAACCCGCACTATAAAACGCGGTTAATATCACAGGCAGCTCTATGGCTCGGCGCCTACCGATACCCGCAGCGCACCCGTTCAGCGAAAAACCCGTTTTGATAGCTACAAGCTCGTAAAAGCAAAACGGCCGCACGGTGCAGCGGCGCGAACGCCGTAGACGTGGGAGCCTTACCCAGCATTACTTCCTGGACCACAACCTTCGTTACGGAGACTGCGTGCTGCCCTTTGCCCCGGTCGAGTAGCACACCCTGGAGCCCCCCATCCAAAGACGCATGCGGCGCAAGCCCGGCGCGGGCGGCTCCATCGCCTCGGCGCTCTCCGAGGCCCGGGCGAGCCTCAAGGACCCGTCGCGGCCCTTCACACCGCACGCGCTCCGCCGCGACCGGACGCTCGGCGCTGCCGCGCCGGCCCGAGGACCACCCGCATACCCGGTGGACGGCGCCGCCGCGCCTCGGGGGCCGCCCGGATTGCCGGGCGACGCGCCGCCGTCCGCTGCGCCGCCCGCGCCACCCTACGGAGGTATTCCCGACGAGGACCCGCGGCGGGCCGCCGAGGACCGCGCGCTATCCGCAGCGGCGCGGTGCCTCGCGCACGCGGTCGACCTCGACAGCTCCGCCGCGGGCGACGTGGTGCAGCGGGCCCTGGCGCCGTGGTTCGGGACGGGCACGTTCAACGCGCACGATTCCGTCGGCCGGCGCGCCGTGCTCGCGGCGCTCGCCGCCGCTTTAAAGCACGACGACGCGGGGACGCGCCTCACGATTTCGAGAGAGACGGCGAAGCTGCTCGACGGGTCGCGGGACCTGCCCGGTGACGTGGAAACCACGCTCGCCGCGTGCCGCGCCGCGTTCGACGTGTCGCGGTCACCCGCCCACGACGCGTTGTTCTTCGACGAGAAAGTCGTGCCCGGACTAGTTCGGTACGCGTCGCGCGGCGCGGCCGAGTTGCATAGCGGCGCCGACGCGGACGTCGAGGCGCTCGTGTATTGCGCGGGCACGCTCAAGAACCTGACGAATGACGAAGCCTCGCTCCGCCGCCTCGCAGCGGCGGGCGTCGCCGGTGTGGCGTGCGACCTGGCGCGCGCCTGCGCGGCGCGAGCGACGACGAAGCACGTGGCGCGGCTCGCGGCCCAGGCCGCCGGCGCGATCCGCAACCTGAGCGGCGACCGGGGCGCGCTGAAGCCGCTCGAGGCCGGCGGTGCTGCCACGGCACTCGCGGCGCTCCTTGCGCCTTTCGAGGGCGACGCCGATGTCGTGCTCCACGCGGCACGCGCGCTCGCGAAGCTGTCGCTGCACGAAGCCACGCGCCGCGCGCTTCACGGGCATCGAGACGGACTCTGCGCGCTCGCGGACGCGCTTCGGGCGGCGTTTGACGCGCGGCACGACGACGCGCGCCGGTGTCGGTCTGTGCGGAAATCATATTTGACGGCGCCTTCGTGCTGAATCATCGCGTCGGCCTCCACACTATCTGCTTGATGGCGTGGTGGTGCGGACGGCTTGTTTAGACGGCACGGCAGCGTCGTTGACCAGAACTGAGTTTGTGTGCACCCAGCCTGATTTCCACACAGGTCCCAGGCGGCCGTGCGCCTCGCGTTCGGCCTCGGGAACCTCGCGGCGGGCCGCGACGAGACCCGAGCGGCGCTCGCGGACCGCGCGGCGGAGATCGCGCGGCTCGCGGGCCGCGCCGCGCGCGATTTCGTGGACGACGCGAACGACGAGGCCGCGGAGCAACTCGCGATCCGCCTCGTGCGCCTCGCAGCAAATCTTGGAATCACGCCGGCGGTCGGGCTCGCGATCGCAACGCACCAAGCCGTCGCGATATTACCAGATGCGCTCGACGCGGCGCTTCGGCGCGATCGCGAGGAGCTCGCGCTGAACATAGTGTCGTGCGTCACGAATCTCAGTTATTACGCGCTAGAGGGCCGCGACCGGGGCCTCTTCGCTGACCTGGACGCGGTCTGTGTGTCACTCCTCGCCGTCACGGTCCACGCGAACCATGAAATGGTCTCGGAGGCCGCGCGTGCGTTCGGAAACTTGAGTCGAGACGAGGACGCGAGGCGCGCCATGCGGCGACGGGGCGTCGTGGAAGCATTAGTGTTGCTCCTTGCGCATTCGGCCCGGGACGTCGTCTTCGCCGCGGCGGGAGCGCTCGTCAACGCGGCCGTGGACGGCCGAGAGGTGCTGTGGGAGCACGGGGCGCACGAGGAATTGGTCTCAGTAATACGCCGGGCGGGCGTCCAGGACCTGGATTTGGCCGCCGTCGCGTGCAAGGCGCTCCACAACCTGTTGCTGGACGCGGCCGCCGGGGCGACGGCGGGTCTGCTGGGAGGCGCCACGCACGACCGGCTTCTGGACACGCTCGGCGAGCTCGTGGCGGTCGCGGACGGCGACGCGCGCGACTTCCTCGCCGCCGCGGGCGCGCTGCGGGCGATCCTCGAGGAATAAAACTAACTAGTAGCACTACTAGTAGTGTCCGGTCGACTGAGTCACATCATTAATATCATCATGATTTAACAGTCACATGCGCACGAAGCGTCGCAGCCGTCGCTTCCGCCCGGAACAACGGCGCCATCGCATCGGCAAGCGAGAGTCCGGAGAGCGCAGCGGCCTCGACGCCCTCCACCAACACACTTTCTCGCCCATCCGTTGCTGTGAAGAAATCGCCGACGACACCCGCGGCTCGTTCGGTGTCGATCAAAAAGGGCGCGTCCACGCTGCTTTTTTGTTTTGGCTGCGCGTGATCCCACGCCATCACCGACGCGTGGGCGACCTGCGTTGCGTCTCCGGCTCGCCCCAATGCCGCTAGCGCCGCAGCCACCATCTCGTCTCGAACCGCCGCCTCGTCGTCGAGTGCTTCGCCCACCAGGTGTTGTCGCGAATAGTCGTGGCTCGAGTGGACCACGTAGAGATCGTGCTCTGAAGCCACGCGCCCTGGTTTGGACGAGTCCTCCACGATGAGCCGCAGAAACTCGTGGTCCGCCGCCGTCAGCCGCCGCACGCCGCCGACGGCGCCCCCCGACCCCGGGGTCTTGCGAAGCGCCAACAGCAGCACCACCGCGCCCGTGGACTCGAGGTCGCGCGGGAGGGCGAGCGGTCCGTGGTCCGCCTCAGCAAGCACGGCGTACTTGTTCGGGAGGACCAGCAACTTGTCCGACAGGACGAGCGCGTCGAACGCGTCCTCCACGGCTTCGCCGGTGGCGCGGCACGAACTATTCACGGTCCAGCCGCCGCCCGAGACCGCCCTGGCGGAGAGGACGTGGTGGCCGAATCTCATGCGCGCGCCGCCCGCCTCGAGGTCGGTCGCCAGCGCGCGCGCGATCGCGTGGTTGCTCGGCACGCCGACCCACGCGTCTTGGCCTGCCGCCTCCCAGCGCGCGCATAGCCCGGCCTCTTGCAACCGCGAGAGCTTCTCGCGGAATCGCGGCGTCACCGCGGTGAAGTAGGGCGCCGCGTGGTCGAACGACAGCTGGCTCTCCGAGTCCTCGAGCCGCACCCGCCGCCTCGCCGTGCGCCCGCCTGGCCCACGGCCCCACTCGAATACGGTCAGCTCGCTGTCGGGCACGAGCTCGCGCAGCCTCTCCGCGAAGAGCAAACCCGAGATCCCTGCGCCCACGACGCCAATTCTCGGCTTGCTGGTGCATCGCGCGGCGGCGGTGGCCATGGTGGTGCTGCTGCTGCTGACGCCACGAGTTGCGAGTGCGCTCATCGTCGCCATCAGGAGGCAGCGGGGCGTTCGAGACCAGCACTTAGATCGCGTGTGTAACATTCGTATGCATTAATTAAATATCATGCGGCTGATCTTGGCTGTAGCGCGAAAAAACCCGACCTGTAAACCTGAACCCGAACGCGCCTACGCCTATCTCGCGCAGTGGTCACTAGCCCGATGCCCTCGACCATGGTCAGTAAGTGAATGCTGATTCCTGGAAGGGCAGCATGCGCCTGGGCCTCACCGCGTTGCTCTGGGCAGCACATGGCCAGGAGACCGTGCTTATCGACCACGACGGTCACATGCGGCAGTACACGCTCTATGCGGGCGACGCGGGCTGCGGCGCGGCCCTCGTCGCGCGCCGGTTCCTGGAGAAGGAGGCCAAGCGGGCCCTCTGGGGCGATGACGACGTGGCAGCGCTCGCCGCGCGCGTGGACGTGAACGACAACGGCTTCGCTGACGGCGGGAGGCGCTGCGGCTGGATCCACGCGTGGGGCGAGCGACGGTTCGCGGTGGAAGACCCGGCCGCCTTGGTCCGCGACCTGAACGTGAGCTACCTCGACGTGGGCTCGGCGCAGTCGTGGTGGTGGTCGCAGCCGGACAGCGCGCATGGCCTCGACGGCTGGCTGCACATAGACGAGCACTACCCCGTGGGGTCCGCGGCGAACGAGGCGTGGACGTTCGTGCACACGAACGCGTCGACTGGCGTCTCCGAACGGGTCGCCACCTACCGCGGCGACGCACTGGCGTTCGTCCGGCGCCTCGCGGACGAATCCGTGAGCGCCGTGTTCACCGAGCACATGGTCGAACACGTGACGCCCGCGTACCTCGTCAAGTCGCTGCGAGAGTGGTGGCGCGTCTGTCGCGTCGGCGGCGCGATTCGCATCGTCGCGCCGGACCTCGAGCGCAGCCTGCGGAGCTACGTCGCGGGCGACGGCTTCCTGGCGGACGCCGTGTACCGCGGGCACTTCGCCATGCCCTGGGAGACGGAGCCTAGCCCGGGGACGCTCGTCAACGACCTGTTCCGCAACTGGGACCACGCCTGCGGCGGCTGGATGTGGGATTTCTCTTCGTTCTTTGCGGCCGCGACCGTCGGGGCGGGTATTCCGGCGCACGCTGTGCGCCGCTCCTCGTACCGCGACGCGACGGGTTTGCCCGCGGCGCTTCACGGCCGCGAGTTCCGCAACGAGTCGCTCTTCGTGACGATCGTCAAGACGAGCGAGTCCCTGGGCGCCGGCGTCCCGGAAGCTGCCCTTGACGCGACGCGCGACCACTACGACTGCGCGGCGCCGCCGCCATGAGCCGTAGAGTCCCCTAGGGCCGGGGAGCTAGCATAACTTGCATGGTCCTTACAAGGCGTCTGGCCAGCCTGAGTAGTTTTCCTTCCCCGGCGCACGCACTCGTTAGGCGCCCCCGGAAGGCGCCGGAGGGGTTTGAGTCGTGTGCGTGTGTGACTACTTATTGCGACTAGTACACGGACCTACCGCAAGTATTTTATTTAACACCCGAAATTCGGGTTCCAACACCCGAAACGGAGATCCTGAAAATACCAACACCCGACGTTTCCTCGTGGCAGCTGCTACCTGGACCACCCGGGGAGGTCCATATGACCTCCACGGGCTGCCCCGGGCCCGCGGACGACGTTTTTTTTTATCCGCGCCGCAACCGCGGCCTTGGTTGTGGGGCTGCCGTGCACGTCGACTAGATTACGCGCCGCTACAGAAACAAGGGCCTACAGTTTTCGCGCACAGCCACCGCCGGCCCATAACGACGCTATAGCAAGCGTTTGCGGAAGTATATTGGGACTTCATGCCGTCGCCGCCGCCGTCGTCGACACCGACCGTGTATGAAAACGTGACCGCCGGCCGCCCGACGTAGCCACCGCCGTCCGCGTGGTCGCCGGGCATACCGTCGACGAGGATCGACCGTCGAAGCGCTTTCTAGGCTGCGATAACGTGAGTTATAGCCTCTTACGTGTCTTAATCAATTCTATTAAACGGGTTTAGTGGCTATAGTGGAATCAGCTGTCTACAGGCTACAAACGGCCTCTTAACAAGGGGGTGCCTATGGGCGGGTCGTATACATGCGGCTACGCCACCGTGGTCAGCCCTCCGTCCCGACGCTAGCGCGTCGGGACGTCGGGTTGGGGCGACGCCCCAAACCCCGTCGAAAATAACATCCATCAGGCAGGGCGGCACAAAGGCAGAGCGGCACAATAGCCGACGCGGCATAGTAACGAGTGCACGACGCGTGGACACGACGCGTGGGGCCATGTATTTGTTGGTCGACGTACTTCGCGTCCCGTAGATGTGCGGCGCCGACGGCATGAAGTCCGATGCACTATCCTCAGACGCTTGCTAGGGCGTCGGTAGGGGCCCGCGGTGGCTGTGCGCGATTTCTGTAGGCCCTTGTTGCTGTAGCGGCGCGTAATCACATATCGTGCGGGGACCACCGCCATGGCGCCCAAGTGCGGCGCTGCGACGTAATTGCGAGCCAAAAAAATGCTGCAGAGGCACGTCGGACCTTCCCAGAAGCCATCCGGACAGCGCCAGTGCCTCGGGGCTGCCCGTGCCGTGTCGGGTGTTGTCTTTTCAGGTGTTATGGTTTCGGGTGTTGGAACCCGAATTTCGAGTGTTGAAAAATATTATTGCGACGGACCTACTGGTCCGTAAAACCCGAGCCAAAAAGAACTCGCGCGCGCGCGCCTGGACTCTTGAGCCCGGTTACTCCTGACGTGCCTGATGCACACTTGGCTGCAGAGTAATAAGGATAAGATCAATAATAACACACCGTGTGGCTGCCCGCGAATGATGCCTTGGCCGGGGTAGCATCGATCCATGGTGCCCCGACGAGGTAGAGCTATGCCTGGCGGGTGGTGGCTGGCGCTCGCGTGCGCCGCGACGCGCGCCGCGGACGTTGTCGAGACGTGCGCGTGGAACGCGCACGAGGCAACGTGCGCCGGCCCGCGCGCGTACGCATCGCAGCGCGCGTATTACGACAACGTAGCCGCACTGGACGCGCACCTGCGCTCCGTGGGCGCGCCGCCGGAGGAGGGACACTCGGCCATGTGCCCGCGCGCGACGGTGCACCTGCGGGCCGTCGCGCGCGCCGCGGCCGCGAATAGGTCAACGCCCGTGAAGGTCTGCGAGGTCGGCTTCAATGCCGGCCACTCGGCGCTCAATTGGTTGAGTGCGGACCCTCTAGTTATAGTAGACGCGTTCGACCTCGGCGCGCACGCCTCGGCGACCGCCGCGTTCGCGTACCTCTCCAACAAATACCCGGGGCGGCTCCGGCTGACGCTCGGCGACTCGCGCGCCACGCTGCCCCTCGTCGACCACGCGGTCGCCTGCGACGTCGTCTTCGTCGACGGCGGCCACGACGGCGACGTGCCCGCCGCGGACCTCGGGAACCTCATGAGGTTGGCGGCGCGCGGCGCGCCTTTGTTGGTTGACAACGCGAACATGGCGCCCGTGCGCGCCGCTTTATCTGACGCGACGGCGCGCGGCCTCGTCCTCGAAACCGGCACACTCCGCGAGTCATGCTCGCCGGCGCTTGCCGCTTCCTCTTTCTCCACAGATGACCCGAACCCGCCGGTCGACCCTGATCAACTTGGCGCCGTCGGCCACATGCACTGGTGGAACGAGCTCTGGATTGGCGCGTACGCGACTTTGCCCTTGAAGAGCCCCCCTGGTGTAGCAGACGGTGACTAGGCGGTCGCGGCGGGTGCTGCAGCGACTCAGGGGGTGTGGCGTCGTATATGTATCCTTTTTTTTGGGTTTGTTCCTTCCTTAATTTTGTATTTATTTATTATTATGTGGCTAGTATAATTTACGCTAGGTACGTCTCTCGTAGTTCCAACGATGTGTGTGGGGCTACTGATTGTGACTAGCCCCGCTCGCACTCCATTGTGTCTATTTGCATTGGACGGAGGGGTGGCAATTTTTGTTACGATGCTAGGACTAGTGGGCGGGGCAGAGGGGTCGAGGGGTGGTGAGTTAGAAAACCCGCGCGCAGGAACCCGAACCCGAACCCGAACCCGAACCCGCGCGCCCGACGTCTTATGTTGCGTCCGCGGGCAGCCTGACGAGTACACACTGCTGCTGCGTAACAATAAGGCTGGCGCGTATTTAGACACCGCGCTCCGGAGCCCTGCACCTGGCAGCTGACGCCCTCGAAGCTGGGGCAGCGCGGCCGCCATGCCCCGATCGTCCGTCGCCGGCGTGCTGCTGCTCGCCGCGCGAGCAGCCACGCAAGGGGAGCCGCTCGCGGCGACGAAGCAGGTCGAGGCCCTCCTGCGCCACGACGTCGACTGCCTCGCGCTCGCGACGTCGACCGAGCCGCGGAGCTCATTCGAGTGGACCGAGCTCGCGCGGCAGTATTTATTAGGACCGACCGAGCGCGACTGGCCATGCGCCTACTGGATCACAGCAGGGCTGGCGCGCCTCACGCGTTTGGAGTACGAAAAGTTGAAAGGCGAGGGCGCCGGGCGGGGCCAGACGCGCCTGTGGGAGGCGTACAACGCCACGTATTCGCTGGGCATGGTCATTTTGCAGCCGAATATTTTAGGGACGCTGACAGGCGAAGCGCTGGTCTGGGGCCATCGCGGGCTCCAGACCCTGGTAAGCGCCCTCGACATGCTGCAGGAGCTGTTGGCGGACTACGCGTGGTCGGCCGGGGAGCGAGTTCGGTTAGAGGAGGAGGCCGTCGTCGTCGGCGATTTATTAGCCATGTTCCGCGAGAGCTTAGGGGACTACGCGGAACCGTCGCACGTCGCGTCCTACCTGGACCGCCCGGCCCACGCCGGCGAGTCGCCCGAGGACGTGAATTGTGAAACCTGGGTCGACGCGACGGAGGCGGGGGCGCTCTATGCGCTCTACGGCGACGGGCAAGCGGCCGATGACATGTTAACGGCGGTGTGCAAGCGGTGCGACGAAAGGGCGTGCCCCCTACGCGATTTAGCGCGGCGGCGCGACGTGCTCTTCTCCGCGTGGCTTCGGGCCAACGGTGGCCCCGCGCCCTGGGAACCCGTCCAAGATGATGTGTTCGCGGCGGCGGCGCGGTACGAGGTCGACGAAGGGCCGGCCACCGGTATGTTTTTGTTGCGGTCGTCGAAGAATAGAAGGCTATACGTCGACGAGACGCCAGTCCTGGCACTCGCGCTACGGGCGGCCCATAGAAGCGATTCGGCGTTAGCAAATAGCATGCGGCTTCACGTCATGGTGCACGAGGCGCCCGTCGAGGAATTGCTGGCGAAGTGGCGGGAGTGGGTCGGTGAACTAATAGGCGGCGTCCACCTCTGTCGCTTGGGCGCAGTGCCGCCGCGCCCCCACAACCTCAACTACCTGCGCAAGATCTTCTCGGCGCTGGCGATTGCAAGGCGGCGGTCCTATGCCACGATCATCAGCCTCGACGACGACATCTTAATGACGCCGGCCGCGATCCTTGCCTTATTAGAGCATGCTCCACAAGCCGTGGCAGGCCCGTCGTCTCGCTGCGCCCTGG
>Ga0302122_10000735_pt1 | contig 20412 bp, 13 predicted proteins | sample CB21_SCM_MG_FD_203115 | JGI IMG/M metagenome (GOLD analysis project Ga0302122, IMG submission 203115) | Marine microbial communities from Western Arctic Ocean, Canada - CB21_SCM | ecosystem: Environmental > Aquatic > Marine > Oceanic | place: Canada: Western Arctic Ocean | collected 2017-09-28
CGGTCCGCGACGCGGTACTGGCTCAACAGTTCAGTCGATCCGCCCCGGGCGACGACGCGCCCGATGACGACGTCTTCTCCTCTCATCAAGACGGCCACGTCTTCGTCGGCGTTTTTCAACTTCACGGGGCCCGGAATCTGGTCGAGGAGGCTCCCGAGCTCCTGGAACAAGGTCGGGTCGTGGGCGTTGACGAGGCCCGTCCTTCTCCCCGGTGCTTGGACGCGAACGCGCCACGACGCGCCGGTTGCCAGCGGGCTGTTTTGCGGCACGCGCGCGTGCGCCGCGGCGTCCCGCAACGTTGCGCCGGCGCCCCACTCCTCTAAGACGTAGCGGACGAGCACGGAGCGCACCGCCAGCGTACTGGCAGCGGCGTCGTCGGGCAGCTGTAGGCTCGCGCTCGTTGTAGAGACGTGGTCTACGGTACCGCCCAGGTCGTGCGCCGCACTGTGGACGTCCTCGCTGCGGAAGGCTGCGTGCACGTCCCTGAAGACGACGCGGTATGGGTGCAGTGCGTGTGCGCAGCTGCATAACAGCAGCAGCACTTTGTGCATTGATTACCTGGCACAGCGATCACCAATCGGTGCAAAAAAATTCCGCAGGACCAGCAGCAGTATATGATAACGACAGCGTGCGCAGTTTGCCGCATCTACCATCGATGCGATCGGATGTGGAGTTGCAAACTTGATTGAGATGTGAAACCCGTTTTGTTTCACAGTGCAGTTTCGCGTTTCGCGATGACTCTTTCGCGATGACGCTTCGGAACATCCTCCGAGCCGGCCCCTGCTCGAGCCGAGTGAGTGAGTTCCAACTCGCGGGTTTCAAATCTCGATTTTACCCAGAGCACTGAGTTCAGGAGCCGCCCTTACAGCAACGAACCGAAGGGCCGCACGCCGTCCCGCACACACAGTCTCCCTCAGCAAGCCAGAACGGCAAACAACGACAGCAGTAGCGCACCAAGTGTGCCCGCACGCCGCCACAATTATGAAGGTCCTCGTCGCTCTGGCGCTGCTGTGCTATGCCGAGGCGGGCATCAGCCCCAAGACGCGGCTTGGCTACTCCACGGGCGGCGACACCTCCTTGCCCCTGGGCCTCAACCCGACAGGCACGGTCTCGGTCGACCTCCCGTTGGACGACCTGCCCATCTCAGTGCGAGTGAGCGGCGAGTACGAGATGGCCCACGACGAGATGGCGCCCAAGGAATTAACCATCGACGTGGACGCCGGCTCCGTCGGCCCCGTCGACATCAGTGGCGTGGTCACGGTCGGCGATCCGCTCGGCGCTAGAGAATTATCCGCCGAAGCGACGTTAGCGCACGAGTACGGCACCGTGACCTTCGACTCCACGGAAGCCATGCCCAAGGAGGTCACGTTGCGCGCCCTCTCCAAGAGCGGCGTGGAGGTGCGGCCGAGCTGGAACCCGCGCATCGGCGCGCCGGAGGGGCTGAGTTTTGATATTGACGCGCGGCTCCAGGCCGATAGCGACCGAGCGGTGATCTACGCCACGGCGGCGCCAGGTAAAAGACCGGAGGTCCGCTTCCACTTCGGGTTGCAGGACGGGTCCCTGGACATCACGCCCCTGCTGGACGAGGGCGCCAAGGCCACAAAGTTCGAGTACGTAAGGACCGGCCTGCCCAACGGCGCGAGCGCCCGCGCGACGCTCCAGGACAAGACCCTTACGTTAGCTGCGCAAGTGGCCGTGGCGGGGGGCGAGCTCCTCCCGGAGGTGACCGTGAACCTGAACGACGTGACGGCCGCGCCGAAGCTGTCCTTGAAACAATCGTTCTCGCTCTAGGGCTGGGTGTCGGGTAAGTAACTTACGCCTCACTGCTTCACCTTGGCCTGGCGGTCCATGAGCCCCTTCCAGGCCACGGAGAAGAGGATGGACGAGAGGCCGTTGCAGAGAATTTTCGCCGCCAGGCCGCGCCAGAGCAGCCCCGCCAGGCCGTCGCGGTCCACGACTTGTAATGCAGCGTCCACGTAGGTGAGGGGCACCAGGCTGGTTTGCACAGTGGTCTTGACCACGCGCGTCGAATTGGAGATGCAATCCGCAACCACAGAAGACGCGAAGCCGATGAGGGCCCTTCTCATTAACTTCTTCGCCTTGGAGCGCTTCGGTTGCGCGATGCGCGTCTCGAGGTAGTTGTTCGTGGCGAACCAGGGGTAGTGGCCCAGGAACGTCGCGACGATCGAACCTAAAGCCCCGGCCCAGAGGACGCCGATGCCTTCGCTCTGGACTCGCAGCAGCAGGGTGTTCAAGCCGTCGGCGCCGTGCACCTGGAGCATGGTCTTCGCCGTGTCGAGGGGCGCGATGACGAGGCGCCATAACGAGGCTCCCGCGGACGCGCACGCGGTCTGGGCCAGAATAGGTAACGTGGACCCGTTCAGCACATAGAGCACACCGGCGTTCGCCGCCGTGTCGCCGAAGCGCGACAACGGTCCTTGGAGCAGGGCGTACTGCGCCCCGGCGTAGAACCGTCGCACGCCGCCCTCCGCATACAGAATGCGGGTCACCTCCGCGAGGCTGCCGCCGTGGCGCATCTGGTAGTTCACCGCGGTCCGGAGCCACATCAGCAAGACCACCTGCAGCACCATGGCGACCGCCCCGGGGAGGCCCCCGCCCAGCGCCCGCGTGAGGGCGTCCCTCACGTGGAACGGCTTCTTCGCTGGTACTTTGCGGCGCGCCGGCGACTTCTTGCGCGCGGCGGGCCTCCGGCCCGGGCTCTTGGCCCGGGGCTTGCGCGGCGCCGCCGCAGCAGCGGCGCGCGAGGCGCGGGTGGCGACCATGGTCTAGAGCTGTGATGTGCTGCTTGACCTATGCACGCGCGATAACGACAATGCCTTAGCAATAGCAAGCCTTGCAATGCGAGAGTACGCAGTGATTACAGGGAGCCGGCCGGATGGCCGCAGATTAAACAGTAAAACCCGCACCGACGCGTCCTTGGATTTGAAAGGTCGCTGACGCCACGGATACGTTTCAATCGCGAGCGAATAAGCGCACTAGACATCAGTGCTGGTCCGTACGGGTTTTAAGTTGAGACGGCGTCATCATCTCTGCACTCACACTCTGCGGCCCCCGCACGCATCGCTCAACTCTGTGCGTTTCGCAGACGACTCCAGAGTATCAATAAACGATGATGCAGAGCCGTCCGCTCACGCTCGCGTGCCTCGCCGTCGCGGCGGCGTGGCAGCCCGCCACCCGCCTGAGCGGCCTCACGGCGCAGACGACACGGCGGACGGCTCCGCTGCGCATGAGCAGCGTCGACGAGGACGAGGAGGCGGCGATCATCGAGAACGCCAAAGAGATCGCCAAGAAGAAGCGCTCGAACTTGTACAACGAGGAGGGCGTCGCGTACGCGCCCTGGATGGTGCGCCAGGTCGACGAGGAGGCCGTCGCCGCGGCGCGCGCGATGCGCGGCTACGAGAAGCGGCGGGACCGCATCGCGCTCGAGGAGAAGCAGGGCACGGTGAACATCTTGGACGCGGCGTCGTCGGAGCTCACGGGCCTGGGCCTCAAGGCCAAAGCATTATCCGACGAGGAGGTCGAGCTCATGTGGTCGACGGACGACGAGGAGGCGAACCGGGGCTTCCTCGTGGAGCGCAAGGCCGTGGGCTACTCGGACTGGGACGAGATCGCGTCGTACGCGTCCTGGTCGCCCCTCAAGTCCAAGGGCACGCTGGGTGGGGCCTACAAGTACGTCGACGCCACCGTCTCCGAGGGCGAGTGGCTCTACCGCATCGTGGCGGAGCAGTCCGACAACTCGCGGGCCATCGTGTGCCAGGTCGGCGTGGCCGTGGAGAACTCGGGCCAGCAGTTGCAAACGAAGGTGATTGTGGGCGGCTTTGCATTCCTCTTTGTGGCCGCGCTCGTGGCGGGCGACCTCCTCGACCCGATCAAGGGGTAGCTTATGGTAACCATGTTTCTCTCGCTTAGTCTACTCGAGACCTAGCCGCGCTCAAAAATCCTTTCACCTTGCGCGTTGAATCACTCGCTGAGTCCAGCGCCATGTTTCTCTCGATTAGTCTAGCCGCCTAAAAAAGCGCTTCATGGACTCGTCCACCTTGCACGGGATATTCACAGCGCTGAGTCCAGCGCCATGAATTCGGCGAACTTGTCCGGCCCGGGCGCCGCGTGCCAATCGAACTCGCCGTCCGCGCGCGGCTCGGCCTCGGCGGGCGCGGCGGTCGTCATCGCCCGGTAGCGCTGTGTCAGCAGGGGCGTGGTTCGGTGCGATGGCTAGCGCGAGGTGGCAGGCATCTACTCCCCCAGCCAGGACTGCTGCAACAAACCGGTCACGAGGCTCGAGGCCGTCGACGTTACGCGATGGGTGGACCGGTAACTAGACATAAAATTCAAGTTATATGTGCATCTGGATGTACAGACCGGGGCGAGGCCAAATATGATGGCCGTCGGTGGAAACAAAGAACAGTGACGACGGGCCCTCGGAGCCGGCCGCTGGAATTCCTCAGAAGCTCTGGAGGTGCGGGCGCCGCTCGTCGAGGATGACGTCGTAGACGGGCCCCTCGCAGACGGGGCACACGTCCTTGGTCACGCGCCAGCGCGAGAGGCAGTCGGCGCAGGCCACGTGCGCGCAGCCGGCGACGCGCGCGGCCGTCTCCACCGCCCCGAAACAGATGGGGCACTGGAGCGGGCCGCTGGCGCCCTCGCCGGCCAAGCTCCGGGCGAGCTTGCGCGCGAGGAGTGCGGACGACGGCGTCGGGTCCGACGACGGCCGCGCGCCGGGCGGCGGCGTCCCGTTGGCGGGCGGCAGCGGCGGCGGCGTCCAGCCCGCTTGTTGCTCCGTCCCGGTGCCGCGCGGCGGCGGCAGCGGGATGTCGGCGCGCTGCGCGGCCTGCCGCGCGCGGTCGAGGAGCGAGCACAGCACGGTCTGGGCGAGCGTCGCGGCGGCGCCGTCCGCCGCCGGCGCGTGCACCAGCCGCTCCCCGAAGTAGATCACGATGACGGCGGTTGGCACGCGCGGCCCGTCCGCGGCCGGCGGCACGACCGGGAGCGCGATGGCCGTGCAGACGCCGGCGTTCATGGCGGCCTCGTGCCGCGCGAAGGTCGAGCACGCCCCCACCGCAGGGACATCCACCACTTCGGCCACGCCCAATAACCACACCCGACCAACCAGTCCGATGCCCGGCGAGAACGTGACGTGGGAGGCGACCCGCAACATTTTGGCCGTCGGGTCCTCCAAGCACCGCATGCAGGCGTGGCCTCGCGGTGCGCACATCGGCGAGTAGCAGCCGCGTTGAGAACCAGCTCCAAAAACTAAGGAGATCTGCTCGACCGCGTCATCCTCACCCGGTCGGACTTCCGGTGTTGATGGAGCCGGCCCCCATCCGGCCGGGACGCGGGCCTGCGTGCCCTGCGCCCGCCAGATCTCGCAGACGCGCCAGGGCGCGTCGCCGGCTTGGGTCGACGCGCAGAGCTCCGAGGCCAGCCATTCGACGTACGCCGGGTCGTCCCGCGGGACCACGAGCGCCGTCGTCGGGGCGGGAGCGCCCATGGGCATCATCTCGATGGCAGCATCACCGGCCGGTATGGACGATTGATGTTTTGGCCGAGTTTAACGAGCGACCGCCGCGCAGGGTCCTTGGCGACAGCGTATGACCGCGGCGGGTGCAAGGCCTGTTTTTGCCTTTACAGAGAGCAAGTGAAACAATCCTCTAATGCGGCCTGCCAGTCGAACTAAAGCTCTCAGCAACGCTGCTATATCCCTGGATGGCACGCCTTAGCAGCAGCGTGCGATTCGCGTCACAGGATGAGTCTGCAACGTGACGCAATACACCCGAGAACAAAAATGAAACCCGTGCGGTTTATAGCCCCTCGAGCAGCTCATCGAGCTACCCCCCGACAAAACTAAGGAATAGGTTCAAGTCACAAAATCACCAAAATACGAAGCGAGAGCAAGAACGACCTCAGGGCTCCTCCGCCCGCCGGCTCCGGATCCCGGCCGGACAAGCCAGGAAGACGCCCGCCGGCCGCGCCTCACGCGCCTGGGCCGCCGCCCGCAGCCGCGCGTACGCGGCGTCGAGCGCCGCGCGCACCTTCTTTCTACGAGATGCGGACGCGTCCAGCAGCGGGAACGCGTACTCCACTAATGTCTGGGGCGGCTCCCGCCCGAAGCGCTCCTTGTAGCTCTGGAGGAACTGCATGGCCACCTCGTCGGCCGAGTCCGTGTAGAACTGGTCCATTTCAACACCCTGGTACAGCGCGCGGCCGGGGTCGCCGCCGAACAGGCGCCTCACGATATATGCGTGCTCTTCCTCGAGCTCCTTCGTCGTCAAATGCGTGAGGTCCTCCGTGGAGGCGCGTAGCGCCGCCCGCCGGCCCAGGTCCGCGGCCATGCCTTCCATCTGACCCACGAGCACGTGTTGCTGCTTGTCCTCGTCCGTGTGCCCGCTGAGCCCCCCGGCGTCCTTGTACGTCTCCGGATAGTCCTCATTGTAGCGGCCGAGGACCGCGTTCGCCGCCATGGTCGGGCGCTGCTGCGCGCCGGCGTCGATGGCGTGTGCAGCACAAGTAGTGGACTAGGGTGTGGGCGGGAAGCAGAGTGAGAGAGCTGCGCACGACTCGTCAGGACAACCGTAGCAGACCTGTGAAGTATTAATGTCCCAGCGCGTCGCGTCAGAGAGCGTCTAGCGGTTGGAGGGCGCGCTTGATCTCACTTTTAATTCCGTTCAGCGAAACCCGTGCATAAAACCCGTCTCGACATCTAGGGCCAGGCACATATCGGCTGTGGGGCTACATCGAACTTGCGAGGGGTCGTGCTACTTGGCTGCACGGCCTCCGGAGAGCTGCGGTCGCATCCGCCGGCCGGGGCACCACAGATTAGCCAGTAAGGGGCAGCCAAGGACAATGGCCGAGCGCACGTCCCTGCCCCGCGGCCTCGAGGTCTCACGGCGAACGACCGCCGACTCCGCAGACCTCGATCTGCTCGCGGATTTCAACGTCGAGCGGATCCAGGCCTTCCTGACCAATCCGTACGAGCGCGTCGGCGAAGCCTTGGAAAAGGTCGAGGAGCGCCTCGCGGCCCAGAACATCACGCTCGCGGACGACCTCAAACGCGAGGCGGACCGGGCACCGCGCGCGAATCGACCCAAGCCCCAAAACATCCGTGCGCGCCCCCCGGGCGCCCGCGCTCGGTTCGGCGACGGCGATGGCGGCTTTTGGGACCGGTGGTTGACGGATGCCGGTTGCACCTCGGGCAGTGGCGAGTATTCGTTGCCGGCCATCGGGGTCACGCCTGGGTTCGTGGCGCCCAGGAGCGGGTTCAAATTGCCCCTTGGCGCGCCGTCGCCGCGTCAGGTGGTGGAGGCGCCACCAAAACCAGAGGAGGTCAAAATCGATGTGGACGGGAGATTCTTCCGGGCCTACGCCGTGGCCGAAAGCGACCTGCGCCTCTCCGAGAAGCGCGCGCTGCGGGCCCTTGACGCATCATCATCTCCGAACCTGTCCGTGGCCGCCCAGAATTTGAGGGACGAAGAGGCCACGGCGCTCGGTCGGGCCCTGACGAAAACAACAGCAGAGTTGCTGAGCCTCGACGTGTCGCGGAATGCGCTCGGCAAGGGCCTCGCGTCTGTCTTCCGCGGTGCGGCCGCCCACGCCGAACTAGAAACGTTCGACGCGTCGAGCGTCCCGGTCGACGCCCACGCCATGCAAGCGTTGGCCTCGGCATTAACGAGTGGCTTCCAGGGGCTACGCGTCCTGCGCCTCGCGCGGTGCCAGCTGCGGGTTGGTGCGGTGGTGGCGCTATGCCGCGCGCTGCGCTCTCGCGGCGCGCCGTCCCTTGAGGAGCTGGACTTAAAAGACAACGCCCTCGGCGACGACGATCCTAGACAAGAAGAAGATGAGCATTGGTTCCGCGCCCCGTTCTTCGGGCCGCTCGGCGCCCTGGTCGGCGACGCGACGGCGCTGGACGACGTCGATAGAGAGTTCAAGGAGAGTGAATGGCGGGACGGACCGCTCGCGCTCACGTCGCTGGACGTTTCCAGCAATAGGCTGCAGCCCGAGCATGTGTGCGGCATCGCCCACGGCCTCGGCGTGGCGCGGCTGCGCACGCTCGCCGTGAGCGACAATCCGGACCTCGGGGACATCGGCGGCTGTTCCCTAGGCGCGGCCTTATCAACTGTGCCGCTACTCGAGGAACTTTCACTCGCGAACTGTGGCCTGCGCGCCAAGGGCGCCGTCGTGCTGACAGTCGGGGCGCGTCAGGCGCGGTACATTCACCGCGTGGACGTCTCTGGGAATAGGGTAGGCGCCGCCGGTGTCGTCCTTGCGTCGCTCGCATTAGATGAAGTGCGAAGCTGTACCGTGGTCATGCGGGGCTGCGACTTCAAGCCCGACGAGGCGTCGGAAGTACATGTAGACTGGCTCCACTTAATAACGGTGTCGGACAGGTCGCGGCCACCACCATTTTACGAATTCAATGTCGAGGATGCACTGGACACAGCGCTCGCGGCGGAGACGTTGCGCCTCTGCGCGCGGGATGCGGGCCCGTTCGCCGTCGCGAGCGCCGTCGCCTGTGTCGTCACGCACCCCAAGCGGCCGCGCGACGCTACTACGCCGGAACCGGCGTGTCAGGTCGAAGCGCTGCCCCCGGGGACCAGGGCGCGGCGACTGGTGATGGTCGCGCCCAGCTTACCCGCCCGCGCCACGTCCCAGAGCGTGTTCCGGTTGCAGCGCTCGGAAGCCAAGGCCATCGCGCGGACGATGGAGACCAAGGCCAAGGGTGAATTGGAGCTCAAGCTCGCCAGGCGCGGGAAGGCCGTGTCTCGAGCAACGCTGGACCTTGCCCAGGTCGAACAGCTGCTCAAGTCTATTGATAGTGGCGCCACGTCAAAAGACGCGGAGCGTGTCCTCAAGTTGCTGGACTTCGACGGACGGGGGACGGTCGACGCGTCCGCGGCGTATCGCTACGCCCTGGAGGACGCGCCGCGTCTGCTGCGGCGGCGCGCGGCGGGCGCCGCGTTTCCACGACCTCTGATCCACGAGGAATCCGCCTTTTCTGTGCCCACGGCGGGCGTCCTGAAGCTGCGATGCTTCCTAGAGCGACAGGTGCGTGGCGTGGTCGGCGTCAATGTCTTAAAACTCGCCCAAGACCTAAACGACTGCGTCGTGGCGGCCGATCTTGCCGCCAGATCCCGTGTCAAGCTGGACGGGGACGACGCCCTGGCGCTGGCGGCGGCGTTTGCTGAGCGAGACGACTGCACGGATATCTCGTCGGTTGCTCTCGTGGCGCCGCTGACCGTGGAGCCGAGCGCCGCGCGTTGCGTCCGGGATGCGTTATTGGGGCGATTGTGTTCGTGGCGGGCCGACGCGGCGGAGCGCCAAGCGATTGTTGAAAAGCACCGCGCGTTACGAACGACGCTTGGAGCCGCCGCACACCGCGCCTTCCTCGGACCCCGAGACGGCCGCTATGCGCTCGACCTGAAGAATTCGGGCGACCGCGCCGCGCTGCGTGAGCTGTTTGCCCACGACGCGGACGATACATTCCGCAACTGCCGCGTCGACGGCTCGTTCCAGTCCCTGGGCAGCGCGAGCGCCTGTGGCGGTCAACCACCGAAGAGCGACACGCACCTCGCGGCGCTGTTCGCGTCGGAGGGCGCACCCTCACTCGGTGCACGAATGGACGGGCTCGTAGCCTTGGACGTGGCGTCGCGAGCTCCGCCGAAACCGGAAACGACGCCCGCGCTGGACTCGACGGTCTTTTTGGACGTCTGTGCGGCGTTCGACTGGTGTCGGTCTGACGGGCAGCGGCGCACTTGGGTGGCAATGGTAGAGGGGCCCCGGCCGCGCGACGAACCGACGAAACGGCTCTTCGGTGGCTCGAGATGCGCTGCGGCGGCGTTCGTCGAGCTGTTCCGGCTCCGGTCGCTGGTGAAGGCAGGCCTGCCGGACGTGCGGCGACGGAAGGAGCCGCCCGTCCCCGAGAGCGTGAGTGCAGCGCGGCGCCGCTCGGCACCCGACGTGGCGCTCGAGGATGCCCTGGATCTGATAGGGGCGGCGCCATCGGTCACCATGAATCAAGCGCAAGCGCTCCTACGCTTGTGTCCCGTAGCCGACGACGGGCTGCCGCAAGCGCCGGCCGGGGACGACAAGACTTGGTCCACGGAACAGGACGCCTGCTCCGGGCGGAGGGCTCGCCTGGCCTGTGCGCTGCTGGCAAAGCTCCGCGCGCCCATAGATGTGGCCTCCTTGTTTGAACTCTTGACACCGCCCGAGCGCGCGCGCGTCGTGCATCAAGTAGGTTGGGCGAACGTCTGGTCGCCGCTGCGGCCGGACGGCTGTTATGTGTTGGACCTATCGAGGCCAGAAGACCGGCAGATTGCTCGAGTCCTCACGCATGTGGAGGCCGCCGAGGCCTACTCGCAGCTACTAGATCTGCGACTACTCAACGTCCCGAGCATTAATAATTGGGCGGCGCCCGCTTCAGAACATGTCGTGCAGGACAACCCGTGGCGGAGGGAGCTGCCCGCGAAAGGTGTGTGGGCAGTCACATTCAAATCAAAGTCCGAGGACGTGCGGGACGTCGACCTGCCGCTCCGGGCCGCGCTCGCTTGTTTAGCGACGACGGCGCCGCCCGAGGCGTTTGCCCTTGTTCCGGATACGTCTGCGCTGTTTGGGCCGGCGACGCCCGCAACCGTCGCACGTCAGTCGCGGAGCCAGCTGAAGGAATCTTGCTGGTTGGTGGACGAGGTCTACGATTGGGAGCGGAGGATTGTCTGAGTAAGAATGTATAAGTCGACAGAAGATGTTTACAACACAAAGCTTACTGGGCATTCACTGCATCCGACCTCCCCGGTGCATACATCTCCGAGAGCTGGGGCAACATCTCGGAGCCCTTGCACGGCGAGGTGGTGATGTAGCCCGTCGCCGCGACCGGGTTATTGGACTTCTTGCGGCGAGGTCTTCTTCGCGGTCCGCGCCGCGCCAGCGCGTGCGAGATCGAGAGCGGCGTCGTCGATGGAGGGAGCGCGTCGGGCGTCTCTCGACCGTTGCCCGCCTTCAAGCATTTTATGGACTTGTCCCACAGGTCGTGCCACTTCTTATCCCCATCATCGTAGGTCACGCAATGCAGACCGCGCTTCGGGTCGTAACTGACCACATCGCCGGCGTAGGCCCGGTTGAAGCGGAAGCTGAAGATCTCTACGCGCGCGCCGACGTCCCGCGCGTCGCCGTACAAGGTCCCGGCCGGTTCCTCCGGCGACGGCGGCGCGACCGGCGCGACCTCCTTGACTGGTTTCTTGCGCCGGCGCCGGCGCCGGGGCGGCGTTCTCGTCGGCGGCGGCGTGTCCACGGCCGCATTTGCGCCCTCGAGATCCGCCAGAAGCCACTCGGCCTCCTCGCGCTCCTTCCTTATCCGCTCGAGCGTGGCCTCGTCGCGCGATAGCTCCTCCTCGATGGACGCCTGGCGCTCCGCGAGCATCTTGGAAGCCGCGCTCCCCTCTAGGGACGCCACGGTATTGCCGAGGTCCGAGGCCCGCGTGGCCGAGGCCGGCCGCGGGCCCACGACCGTGTCCAGCTTCTCGAGGCGTTGCTGGAAGTGAAAAATACCCACGGCCTCCGGCTGGGACGACGGTCTCGGCGGCCGCTGCTTCCGCCTTTTCTTCGCCGCCGTCCGCGACATGACCGGCGTCCCTTCGACGGCCGCCGCTGCCTCGGGATCCAAGAGCTTCCGCAGCTCCGCGTTCTCCGCCCGCAGCGCCACGACCTCCGCCTGCAGACTCTTCGTCACGTCGACGAGCTGCATCTCCTTCACGAACGACCCGGCGCTCGACGGGGGCGCCTCGCGCTTCTCCAACAACGCCTCCTTCAAGCGCCGTATTTCCTCCTTGGCGCGCTTGAGGGCCGTCACGAGCGCTGAGTCGGACGCCGGCGCCACGTCCCGGTTGGCGTAGACGCGCGCGAGGACGCGCTGCGCGCGGTCCGCGAACTTGAGCGTGGAGACCGTCTCGTCGGCGTACGCGGTCTCCGGCGCGCAGCAGGCGACGATGGCCGTGCGCGTGTTGCCCCCCAACGAGTCCTGGAGCAACCGCGTCAGGGTCGAATCGCGGTAGGGCACGTGGGGCCGCTTCGTCGGCCCGTCGGAGAGCGCCGCGACGACATTACCTAAGGCGCTGAGGCTCTGGTTGATGTCGACGTGCTCCCGGAAGCGCTGCGTTTCCGACGGGTTGCCGTCGTCGTCGTCGAGCGCCGAGGCCCGCTCGCTCCCGGCGAGGTCCACGAGGTAGAGTCGCGACTTGACCACTTCCAGGTCGTCCCGCTTCTCGATGTCGACCCTTAACACAGCGTGACTTCTCGAGGACGCGTCGTTCCGCTGCGTCGCGCGCTCGCGCCGCCCCCGCAGCCCCCGCCTCACGATGTTCAACGCCGCGTCGGCGTCATCGACCACGACGGACGACAGGCCCGACACGTAGAGCTCGTCGCTCCCGTGCGACGCGAGGCGGACCCTTAGTGGAACTTCGGAGTGGGGCGCAAGTAAATCGTCTAGCTGCTCGCCCAGGATCTGGAGGAGCGACAAGGAGACTTTGGCCGCGCGCGGCGCCGGCGTCGCCCCGCCCGGCGTCGGCGGCTCCGCCTCCCCGAGCTTGGCGAACAAGGAGCGCAGCGCGCGCGGCACGATGCCGTCCTCGCCACCCCCGCTCAGCATGGTGTGCGTCTTCCCGGCGCCCGTTTGGCCGTACGCCAGGACGCAGGCGTTGATGCCGTCCGTCGTCTGGAGGACCACATCCTCGATCTTTCCGTAGACGTCGGCCTGGGAGGCCGAGGGGCCCAGGATGTCGGCGAAGGCGCCCGCGAAGCGCTTCCCCCCGCCGCAGTCCACATCCAATTCCTCGCCGCAGGTCACCGCGACCGGCGCCTCCTCGTCCGCCGCGGGGCGCACCCGTACGATGACCCGGATGGAGCTGAGCTCGGTGTCGTTGTCCATCGTGGTCCTGGGGGGCGGCCGGAAGGTTGTGTCAGCGCAATCTACAGCCAGCATGACTTTGAGTACCGTGCCGTGGGCCTCCCGCGCGCGTTTAGTACGCTGCAGTCCGATTTGGGCAGCGTCGCTACGGTTGCGCGCGTAAAACCCGTAGCGTAGCGCTGTGTTTTTTTGCTGTGATGCATCACTACTCGGTTGATATGGCAGGCCCCTGACGGCTCCTCGTACCGCTCTTGATCGAAGCGCGGGCTTACAAAAAAACAACCAGCAGGCAAACCGGCCCGCGGGCAGCGACGCTTGCACGCACAAACGCACCGGCGGCAACCGGGCTGCCAGAAAAGCATGCCACGCGACGACAGCAGCGACTCGGACGCCGCGCCGGCCCGCAGGGCGCCCCCGAGCCGGCGCAAAAGCTCCGATGAGGAGGACCAACCAGGGCGGCGCCGCGACGACATGCGGGAGCGCCTGGCCGCGCGGCGCGCGGCCGCCGAGAGCAGCTCGGACTCCGACTCCGACGAGGCCCGGCAGAAGCGGGCGGGCGCGGACGCGCGCGAGCGGTTGGACGCCGAGAAGGACGGCTTGGACAAGGGCCTCACGGCGCGCGAGCTGGCCCGGGAGCGGGTGTTAGCGCGGCGCCGGGCGAAAAATGACTCGGACGGCGACGTCGAGATGACTGGCGAGAAGCCGCGCGATCCCACGGTGCGGGGCAACGGGCGGGAAAGAGCAAGGGAGCGCGAGGCCATCGTGCAGCGCGCGGCGGACGCGGATGCGACGCCCAAGTCGCCCGTGGACGAGGAGACGGGCTTATCTGCCAGAGAGAAAGCGAGGCGGCGGGTCATGGAGCGGCGGAGGTTGCGGGAGGCCCAGGCCCAAAACGAGGCCAAGTCCGACGGCGAGGAAGAAGAACAAGCGAAGCCACAACCGGACCAGGGTCTATTGGACGACGATCCGCATAAAGACGGCGACGGCACCAAAATGGTCCGGCGGCCGACCATTTTGAGGTGGGCCGACGGCGCGTCCGTGTTTGCGATGCTCGCGTTCATTACGTGTTTTAGCGGCTTTTTCGGGCTATGCCTGGTCGACAACCAGTGCATCGTCCACTACGACGACAAGCAGAACGACCCGGCCATCCTGGAGGAGTCCTACGCGGCGCGCGGCCTGATCTGGGCGTTGTTCGTGTGCGGCTTTTTCGTGGTGCCCTACGTGCTCGTCGCGACGGACTCCGCGCGGCGCATCCGCGTGCTACGAGTGGCCGGCGAGGCGGCCCAGAAGCGGAATCCCCAGCACTGGTACTACGACCGCAAGTACCTGTGGCAGGCCGTCGTCCTCGCGTTGATCACATCATTATGTCTCATGGCGGCGGCCTCGGAGCGGTCCACGAAGATCCGCCACCAGTACAAGTCCGTGCAACGCAACTGGGCGCACTGCCAAGAGGAGGCCGCGGCCAACGGCGTCTGGGTCGCGCGCGGCGACTGCCCGTGGACCAACGACGTCCGTTTGTTCTACAAACCTGAGGAAGGGGATGCCGTGGAGGCGCGGGGCCGGCCCGCAACCATTTATAGGGACCGCGGGGAGTCGTACGACGTCGATTACCTGGACGGCGACCTCGAGCGCGAGGAGCACCTTCATCGGCGCGAGGTCTTGCACAACGAGGCCGGCGCGATCCGACGGAAGCGGCGCCGGTTCCTTGAACATCAAGTAATAGTGGCTGCCACGGAAGCGGCGTGTCTGATGGCGTCTGCGCTATGCCTTGCCATGAGTTACCTGGCGGCCGCCGGTGGCGCGTGGGGCGGAGACTCGCTGAGACTCAAGCCGCGGCTCCGGAGCGGGAACTAAGTAGATATCTCAGCACCCCATGGCAGCTGGTCCTTCGCGGTGCATCCAATTGTGCATCCCCATTGGTGCGGACGCCACCCCGGGGCGCTACCTCTTTTATACTAGTACTACGGGTTCTTTTAAAATTTTTACTTCACGACCTCCCACGGAGGCGACGACCGATCAAACGGCGCGTTCGGTTCTCATCAAGGTGCCGACGCGCCGCGAGCGGGAATTGGGGACTTAGGGTTCAAGGACGGAAGAGCGCGCCGCTCTACCAGCGGCCGCACCCGCGCGGGTCGGCGGGCGGCGGCGGCGGGCCCCACGAGCGGCCGTGGCAGCCGCGGCCGCCGCGCGACTCCGAGCGGCCCTTGCCGTGGCAACCGTGGCCGCCGCGCGACTCGCGGCCCTTGCCGTGGCAGCCCTTGCCGCCGCGGCGGCCCCAGCGGGACTCCTCGGCCCACGAATCCTCGAAGGCCCAGCCGGCACCGCGGCCGCGACCGTGGGACCCGTGGCCGTGCATGCCGCGGCCCCAGCCCTTGCCGCCGCCCTTGCCGCCCTTGTTGCGGAACCACTCCTTGGCGCAGGCCTTGCCGCCCGACTTGTAGGCCTGGCGCGCGGCCTTGACGTCCTCCACCAGGCCCAACTTGACGAAGCGGGCCGGGCGGCAGTGGAGCATGCGCAGTAAGGCGTGGAGGCACTTGCCGTCCAACTGAACGCCCTGGGCCGTCACCGCCTCCAACACGAAGTCCGCCTGGCCGTACTCCTCGGCCTGCAGCTTCGCCGCCAGGGCCGCATCAGTGTCTTCTTCCTTGTGGTAGAAGAACTTATGATCATGTCCCTTGTTGCAGCACGCCTTGGCCGCGTCGGCCTCCGTGTCCTCGAGAGACAAGGCCTCGACGAGCTGGATGTCCTCGACGTCCTCCTCCTCGTCGCCGGCCGGCGTGAACTTGAGCGCCTTCGGCGGCGCGAGGCCGCACTTGACGAGGCGCCGCGGCTTGAACTGGAGCACGTCCAGCAGCTTCTTGAGCTCCGTCGGGGGCGCGTCGAGGCCGTGCTTGGCGAGCTCCGCCGCCGCGTGCTCGAAGACGGACTTCTCGTCCACGGTCGCGGACGTGATCTTGAGGGGCTCCGTGCCGAACTTCTTGGCCAGCGCGAGGTCCGCGTCGTTCACGAGCTGCAGCTCGTCCGCGTCGCCCTCGTTGAGGTGGTACTTGAGCGCGCCCTTCGCGGCCTGCTCGCCGTGGGCGGTCTTGAAGGCGTCCCGCAAGTCCTCCATGCCGAGGTCGCACTCCGCGAGGTGAATCTTCCCTTCGAACACGAGCTTCGTGAGCAATGTGCGGCCGTCGGCTTTGACGACGACGCCGTGCGCCGTGTCCATGGTCTTGATGTTCTTGTTGCTGGCCATCGTGTCAGTGCTGTTTTCTCTTTTTACGCTTTCGTTTAGCTTGCTGCTGGGCCGAAAGGATGCCTACGGAGGGATTACATACGCGCGACCGTCTCGTCGAGCCGCGCGCGTACAGGCTGCAATAGTTTCTACGATGAATGTGTTGTGATTGCTGTGTGCAGCCTTGCGCGCCGTCGTGCCGCGGAGGAACCAAAATGGTGTCTGGAGCTCCGAGGCCAGTGCGCAGAGCCGGCGCGCACGTCACGCCAGCTCGCAGGCGTGCTGCAATAGTGTGGTTGAACGCGCGTATGAGTTGTGTGGGCTGGGAAACGCGCGCGCGACGCGTACGACGTACCTGGTTGTTCATGCTCTGCTGGACTCGTGTACTCGAGCTCTGGAGCTTTCTTTTGGCTAAAAATCTAATAAATCCATCGCCAAGGCGCGTTCCGCGTGTCGAAGTTGATCCAGACTGCGGCAAGGCGGCAATACGCCGTATCTGGACATCTCGCGGGGTCGCGCATAGCCATACGTTCCGCAGCCGCGGTGCGGCGGCGGTGGTGCCGCGGTGCTCAAGAAAGCCTGAGTCGCGGCTCAAAGCTGCAGGTCCGGGGTCGATGAGACCATGCAATGACTTGGATACGTGCGTCGGAGAACCTGGCCTTTCACCTTTCACGGACTTAAAACGGGTTTCAGAGCTGCTGTGCAAAAAGACCGCAGCTGCGCCGCCTGCATCGCACGGATGGCAAAACGCTGCAAAATCAACTGAATTGATCCCTTCTAACAGATGCACGCGCTATTTCCAGCGCTGCTCCTACTCAGAGCCGATGCACTAACATGGAGCAAAACCGACTGGCGCACCATGTTTCAAACCGCGAGCGAATGTCCAAAGCGTACGCCGCTCGAAGTTGTGCATGGTGCGATACCAGCAGCACTGCGCGGCACGGCCTATAAAGTCGGTCCGGGCCGCTTCGGCGTCGGCGGCGAGGAGTACGCGCACTGGCTCGACGGCGACGGCTACGTGTTCGCGCTGGATTTCTCTGACGGCGGCGCATCGTACGTGTCGCGCTTCGTGCAGACGGCCGGCTATCTCGAGGAGCAAGAACAGATCACGTGGCGCACGACCTTTGGCACGCAGCGACGGGGCGGTCCCCTCGCGAACGCGTTTGACCTCAAACTCAAGAATCCGGCGAATACCAATATATTACCAATTCCGGGCCGTAATCGCGTCCTGGCGTTGTGGGAGGCTGGCGCGCCGCATGCACTCGACGCGCACACACTAGAGACTATTGGATGCGACACGATCGACGGCCGCGTCGAGACACGCTCACCAGGCGCCCTTCCGCTAGATCTGCCGCTCCCCTTCACCGGCGACGCCGTGAGTGCGCACTACGCCGCGTGCGCGACTACGAACCGATCAGTGGCATGGTCGTGGCGACGGCCGGCAGTAGGAGGTGATCTCTTTGTAAAGCTCCACGAGCTCGACGACGTCAGCGGCCGCGCCGTCGGCGGCGTCGACGGCGTGCTCGAAGGTGTATCCTTTGCGCCGCACGACATCGGTGCGACGCCCACCAAAGCCTGCTTCCTCGCGGCGCCGGCGGTCGTCGAGGTGCTAGGCTACGTATTGGGCTTTCGAGGTCCCGCCCAAGGAGTCTTTTTTGACAAAAAACGAATACGCGCCGGCGAGGGCACGACGTTACATGCGCTTGACCGCACAAGTGGTGGAAAAGCGGAGCGGTACGTGTGCCCCGTGGCCTACCACCCGGTCCACGTAGCCTGCGCGTACGACGGATCATCAGGCCCGCGCATGATAGCGGCGTGCTGGCCGCCGAACGTCATTAACGCAAGGGCCGACGGCAAGCGAGACATTTTGGGGGACTGGGTTCCACTTTTAAATGGGGACTTTTCGGGAGCCGCCGTCACGCAGCTTGTGCGCTTTAAGGGCTCGCGCGACGGCAGCGCGACGGCTCGCATACTGTGTAGAGGTGCACACTTGGATCATTGTAAGGTGCACCCAGCCACCGGCGGTCTCAAAAGCCGATTCGTCTACGCGTCCGCCGGCGCCGCCGTCGCGTTCAACGATGTGGAGGACCCGACCTACGCGTCGCCGCAGCCGCCCCAGGCGTTTGTCCGCGTCGACGTTAACGCGGACGCCGTCGTCGACGCGTGGTTTTGCGGCGAGCGGCGCTTCGTGGACGACGCGGTCCTCGTGGCAATAGGTGACGAGGAGACCGACGCGTACCTGATCGCTCCGGTCTTCAACGCCGCAACGCAGCGTACGACGATGGTGGTCCTCGACTGCGGCGACCTCTCCGCCGGGCCGCTGTGCGAGCTCGCTCTGCCCGCGGAAGCGCCGTTTATACCGTGGGGCCTGCACGGCGCCTGGAGTCCTAGTTAACGTGTTGTATTACCACTACTCCGCCGCCGCGCCCCGCGCACGCGGAACTCGTCCGACGTGAAGAACGCCGAGACGGCCCGTTCCACGAGCAGGCGCAGGCCGCCCACGACCAGTTCCCGTGTCGCCGCGTCGTACGTCTCAAAGACAAATTCCCGCCTGCCGAACGCGAGCACAAACGCATTTTCGGACGACGCGTCGGGTCTGACGGAGGCGTCCGCTAAAGCATACAACTCGTCGCCCCAGGAGACGTCCCGGCAGTTCCGCCAGAGCCGCAGGACGCGCGCTCTGTCGCGGTGGCGCACGCGCAGACCCTTTTTAGAAAGCAGATCCACGAACTCGCACACGAACTCCGTCATCGCGACGGCGTCCTCGTAGGATCGGGGCGGGGCGTCGTCTACTGATGAAGAGACGGGCGCGAAGCCGACGGGCGTTTCCGGAATGTATGCGAGCGGCGGCGACGCCTCGGCGCCGTCGGACACGTACCGTAAGATGGGGTACTTGGGCAGGCCCGTGCGCTCGTCCAAGGAATCCACCACGGACCGCCAGGCCTGGGCCGGCAGGTCCGTCATCGCGGCCACGAGGCCGCCGCGGTCCTCGTCCGTCGCCTTCTCCTCGGCTGCCATGGATGCTAGCCTGGTCTTTGGTGTTGCGCGGTGATCGCAGTTGTAGCTGTTTAAATGCCCGCGCGGCGGCGGCGTCACCGCTGTGCTGCTCTCTTGTTGTCGGCTGTCAAGGCTGCCTAAATATTGAGTGGTCGTCGCTGGTGTGCAGGGACCGAGAGCTGCCGTTGGCTTTCGCACTGGTCTCGACGCGTGCGTGATGCGCCGTTGGCTGCCCTGATCGCGTCCAATTTATGATCTATATGGCTGGCAAAAAAATTAATGGAGACCATGCAAAGACCCGCACCGTTTGCAGTGGTTTGTACAAGCCTCTGTGGGTCTAGAGAGGGCCTTACAGGCCTCCTGTATCCCTCTCGCTCGCCACATCTGGAAGCGCGCATGCGCTCGGACAGCGCTGTCACAGCGCTTTGCACACTGTTGACGGCAGCACACTAAGCAGCGTCACAAGCAGCCTGCACCGACGCCGTCGACGCGCTATTTTAATAGCGGGCAGCCCCGAGAAAGGCCACCCACATCAGTATGGCCCGCGTTCTGGCCGAGGCGCCCGCCCCGCCGGCGCCCGCGCGGCCCTGGCCGCAGCAGACGCCGCGCGTCTTCGAAGCGTTGCCGATTCAGCACGAGATCGACGCCGCGGCCGCGAAGGCGCTGCGCCAGAAACTGAGTCTGGATGCCAAGCGCAAGAGCGCCGTCGATCGACGCGAGGCGCTCGTGATGCGGGCGCTCGAGGCGGTGACGCGGCGCGAAGAGGCCGTCGAAGCGCGAGACCGTCAGTTGGATGCGCGGGTCGAAGAGTTGGATCGGCGCGAGCAGTTGCTGCGGGAACGCGAGGACCGGGAAGCGCGCAATGCTAAACGTTTGGAGGCGGCGATGCACCCCGAACCGATCGCGGTCGTGGACGCGGACCCGCGCCTGCCCGGCCTGGCGAAGCGCCTGGAGGCCGTTGAGCGGCTCGTGGACGAGACGGCGGTCGCGCTCTCGCCGAAGCCAGACGAACCGGCCTGGCGCCAGCGGGCCTCGCGCCGCGCATCCACAGAGAAAACTTACGAGACTCGCGAATCGAGGCGGCACCAGGTTGAGGCCTACCTGAAGAAAGGGGCAGCCAGACTCGCCGAGGGCGAGCGGCTCCAACGCGAGCCACCGCGGCCGCGGACGGCCCCCATTCCGAAAATCGACGTCCGCCTGCCGCGGCCGCGGGAGGAGGGGGCGCCGGCCAAGGCCGAGGACGGCAGGCGCCGCGGACGGCAGGCGCGAGAGCCGCCGCAAT
>Ga0302122_10000736_pt1 | contig 20383 bp, 14 predicted proteins | sample CB21_SCM_MG_FD_203115 | JGI IMG/M metagenome (GOLD analysis project Ga0302122, IMG submission 203115) | Marine microbial communities from Western Arctic Ocean, Canada - CB21_SCM | ecosystem: Environmental > Aquatic > Marine > Oceanic | place: Canada: Western Arctic Ocean | collected 2017-09-28
GCCTCGCTTTCCAACTTCGAGGACGCGTCGAAGCCCACGGCGTTCGGCACCGCTAATGCACACGCCGCCACCTGTTCTCCATCTAAACCGCCGGCCACCAGACCGCGGAGGCCGTGCGCCTTATCCAGGACGTCGGCCACTCGCCAGTCGAAGGGCGCCCCCAGACCGCCCGACTGTTCGCCGGAAGCCGCCGCGTCCACCAACACTAGACAGCACCGCTCGGAAGCTACCAAAGCGTAAGTCGCCGCCAGGGCCGCGGCGCTCGCCTCCACGTCGTCGGCCGGCGCCGCGTGCAGGACGCGGGCGTGCGGCACTGTTAGAGCGTCGGCGTAGGCCAAATCCTCTTCACCGTGGAGCTGCACGACGTCGACGCCCGACGCTTCGACGAACGCGGTTACATCACTCAGCGGCTGGTCCTGCACGACGCCGAAGACTAACGGTCTTCCCCGATCCGTCGCTCGCCTGAGTTCATCGGCCCAGGCATCTAGAGATGAATGCTTCGCGGGCGTCCACGCCTTCTCTCTTTCCCCGAAGGCGCGCACCGCCTCGACAATGGCCTTGGCTTGCACCGCGTCCACGCACCGCTTCGACTTGGGCACGTGGATCACGCCAATGACATCGGCCCCGGCGGCACAGGCCGCGACGGCGTCTTCGACTGTTGTGACCCCGCAGACCTTGGCCAGGACCCGCGCCTTAACTTCAGTGGACGTAGAAGGATACCGCAGCTCCTTTACTGACGCTCCCGCGTCGGGCGCCCGCATCAACGCTTCGCCCACTAAAACACACCGCGTCGCGCCCATCAACTCCTCCACATCACTTCGACCGGCGGCGCCCGATAGTGAAGCGAAGGTGAGTGCGTCGGAGTAGTTCGGGTGCTTTGCCGCCTGTGCCATGAGCCTTGGAGTAGTAGACATATCTAATTTAAAAGAGTGCAAATTGCGGTTGTTGATGCCAATAAATTCGACGCCGTCCGTGTCCAAGGCGAGCGCCATCTCCTCCTCCGTGTGGACTTCTACTAACGGTTGGATCTGGTATTCTTTGCACGCCTTTACCAGATCTTTCAACTGCGTCCGCATAAGACACGCCACTATTAATAAAATGCAGTCCGCGCCGTACGCCCGCGCTTCCACAATTTGAGATGTTCGGCTAATGAAGTCCTTCCGTAATAGAGCGGGTCGCGGTGTACCCGTAGTTTCGGCGACCTGCTGGGCCGCCCTTCTCGCAGCTAACAAATCGTCGAGACTCCCGGCGAACCTGGAGGACTCCGTCAGCACGGAGATGATGGAAGCGCCGGCTTTTGCATATGTAGAAGCGACCTGGGTGATGTCCGCGCCCAGAGCGATGTCGCCTTTCGACGGAGACGCGCGCTTGAACTCCGCCGCGACGGACACCACGTCCTGCCCGTCCGAGTCCCTCCTCACATTGTCCGAGGGACAGACGGGCGGGCCGAGCTCCACGTTAAGTTCTAAAATCTGCTCCTCGAGCGTGGCGAGGTCCTGGGCCGTGAGCGCGTCGGCGCGCGCCGCGCAGGCCGCGTCGATCTGCTGCAGCGTGCTCGGCTCGTGCGCGGGGTCGCCATAACCTAAGAGGTGGCCCGCCTCCTCCCGCGTCGGCGCAGTCGCGCCGGTAGGCGCAATGGTAGGCGCAGCCGTCGTGACGGCGTCGGTCGGCGCGGGCGTCGGCGTGGCGGCTTTGGGCGCGGACCGGAAGCCCGCGGCCTCGCGCCAGGCGTCGGCGTTGGATCCGCGCAGGCGAGTTAAGGGTGCCCTGGCTTGTGGCGGCACGAGCGCTTCAGCTAGCGCCGCTTGGACAAGGAGCCAGCGCAGCATTGCTTTGTCGAATACGTGCGCTGCTTATCGACGCTTGTGTGCCTCTCAGGCGCTCGGTTGGGAGCGCTACGTCAAGCGACAACCGGAGATGATAAAACCCGTGTACAAGCCGCATTTCGACATCTCAGCTTCCCGGCGCGCGCACGCTTGCACCGCCGGCCTCGCCAGACACGCGTTTCAACCACTCTCGAGCTGTACGCACGCTACCTGCCCGCAGACTGCACCGCAGGACCCGCGAGCGACGCGTTTTACTACACCCCAGCCGAAAGCACTGCAGCACAGCCATGGAGCACGTCCCCACGCCGCCGCCGGACGCCGAAAATATGACCCCGGACGAGCGCCTAGCCTACCTGCGGTCGCGCGGCGTCGACGTCAAGGCGCAGGGCCCGTCGCCCGTGGCCCGGCCAGGCCGGCGGCCGGGCCTTTTGCACAAGCAGACCTCGACGCCCGGGTCGGTGCCGCCGCCCGCGCCCACGCTGAATGATGACGACGAGGACGGTTTAAGCATGGACCAGCGGATGGCGTACTTGCGAGCGAGAGGCGTCGAGGTCGAGACGGCCGAGGACCGGCTCCAGGAGAAAGTTGTGGTGCCGCTGCGCGGCGCGGACGAGTTCGTTTATTTGAAATTACCACACGTGCCCGCGGAGGCCGTCCAACGTTTACACGGTCCGATCTCCAAAGGCGACTCGCTACTCACTTTATTAAAAGCGGTGTTCGCCGATACCACGGTGATGGACCAGCGGGCGGTCGAGCGAGAAACGACGCAGCGCCTCGGGAACATGATGAGCCAGCAGTCGCTGGAGGCGCCGTCCTTCGACACGCTGCAGTCGCTCGCGAGCGAGGAGGGACACGTCGAGGCCTACCCCCTGGCGCGGGACGCGTCCAACGGCCGGCACGTTTCTTTATATATTGATGGGATCGGGGCCTTGCGCGAACGGCCGCGCAACGTCCGCGCGGAGAAGCTGTGCGCCGCGTGCGGCCTGCACGGCCTGGCTATTCGAGGTGACGCCTACGTGGCGCGGACGCAGTCGAATCCTGATGGGTTGAGGAACGTGGATTTTTACGAGTCGGAGCTGGATCCGTCGTCGGACTGGTGCGTCGCATCCCTCAGGAAGCACCACGAGCAGTCGCAGGCCATGCGGCCCGTCGAAACTAAAAGCGGCCTGGGCGAGAACTACGCGTGGTCCCAGACCGACGACGAGGTTGAAGTGGTCGTGACGTGTCCTGTAGCCGACAAGCCGCTCAAGCACCGCGTCGCGGTCTCCTACGGCCGGGGCGACGCGCTCACCGTGACGTGCGACGGGATACAACTGGTCCACTGGGCGCCGCTCTTCGATAAAATCGACCCGACGGGCTGCTCCTGGACGGTGGACGGCACGACGCTCGTCGTCACGCTGGAGAAGCGGGAGGAGCGCGAGTGGCACACGCTGTGGCTGGCGCGGAGCGCGTAAATTGTGTTATGCCCTAGCTGGAGAGGATTGTCGCCCTTGAGAGCTCCGGGACGAAGACCGCTGGAACGTCATGCAGCGATGGCGTACTACACAGGCGAAGATGGTGATTACGATTAATGGGTAGATGGGATTTTCACTTGGGCACTGCGGACATGCCTAGCGAGCCTTCACGCCGACGACCGGCGTCCAGCGCATGGGCCACTTGAGGCGCGCGCCGCCGATTTTTACGTCGACGAAGCCCGCCGCGGTCATCATGTGCGCGGCCAGGGGGGGCTTGATGTCGCCCTTGTAGCCAAAGACAATTCGCCCGCCGGGCCGCAGCACGCGGTGGAACTCCGCGATTTTAAGGGAGAGCATGCAGTGGATGCCATGCATGCCGTAAATCACGTCGATACTGTTATCGGCGAGCGGCAGCTTCTCCGCGTCGACACGCTGTTTCATTGTGGATTTAGGTATAGCGAGAAAAGCATAAAGACATTCATAGAAGCTAACAGGTCGGTGCTAATTTGTCGACGAAGATGGGTAAAGCTTCGTTCGCAAGCGAGTTACATAATAATAAAGTAACGAGGACCTGGTGGTGCGGAACACGCTCCACTAATGGCAGTAACGTGGCGGCCTGGCGCTTCTCAGTGGGCGTCCCGGTGCGCGCGTTACGACGGCTGCGGCACCGGCGCGGGCGCCGCGGCCCGGGATGGCGCGAGCGCGCTGACCCGCCGACGCCGCACCCACGTCTGCGGCGCGCGGCTGGGCGCCAGTAACGGCGTATTAAAGTCCGGCGCGGCCGGTGCCGTCGCCGGCGCCGGCGCAGTCTCAGGTGAGGCGACGCGATACCTTTCGGCAAGAGACCTCACGCAGTGGGCCGGCACCAGATCCGTCGTGATGCGGGCGTTCGTCAAGGGCGAGGTCGATTTGCTCTGGAACCAGCGCTCGATGGCCAATCTCTCATTGCGTGTCGTCGCTCGCGGACTCGGAGGTGTACATTTTTCTGCGCCGCGTAGGTTATTAATTCAGTCACGCAGGTCTTCCGCCGCGCGGGTCTCAATACCGCCCGCGCCGGTCTAAACGCAGCACGGGTCAATAATATTGTCTATCAAGATAAACCTGTCTCGACGCCGTGCTGGGGCGTCGGGCGGTCTGAGCGTTCGCGCGACTTGTCTTGGCACTCAGAGGATGCGTTATTGTGACGCGCAAACGTTAGGCGGTCGCGTACGCGCGCTATCTCGTCTTTAAAACCCGATTTTGCCACTTCAGAAAACCCGTGTCCTGCCATCGAGATCGAGTGCTCATGCCCATGTGCGGCCTGAGGGCGCATTCATCGCTGCTTTGGCTATTTTTGACACAATCTGCTATCTATCGAAGTAGCCGAACAACTTGACGCGAACCCTGCGCAGCTGCACCCTGCAGGCCTGCATCACTACCACTGCAGCCCAGCCAGCCAGCACCCATGGCTCTGGTCGGCCCTGGCGCCCTGTCGGAATACAGCGCTCCGTCGAGAGGCAGACGTGCACGAGGCAGCGTATATGTAGATGACCCAGCGGTCGGCTTCTTCGTCGCCGGCTCGTCGATCGATGATTTGAACGGCATCTATGTGCGTACGAATAGCCATGTCCTGCCGCGGCACCGCGTCGCCATGGCGTACGCGCACCAGGAAGGTGGCTGGACGCTGGCGCTCTGCGCGACGGCGCGCGAGGACCGACACGACTCGTCGTCGGATGACGACGACGCCTACGAGTGGCGCTTCGTCGACGCGCAAAGAGTGGACCGGTTCGCGCACGAGGGCGACACATTGATACCGGGCGCGGGCGCGCGCTGGTCCCACGCCGTGCACGGATCCGTCGGCGACGGCCGCGTCGGTGAGGACCGGAGCCTCGTCCCTGGCAAGTCCGACGAAGAGCTTGAGGACGAGTTGCCGTGGCAGGTCATCGCGTTGCTAGACGCCTCGATCACGCGCGACTTGTTGAGATCCAACGCGTGGCGCGCGCACAAAGTGCAACGCGCGAAGCAAGGCGCGGACCTGCCCAAATTGGCCGCGGCGAGCCTCGAAGCCATAGCCGCGCAGGAGGAGGAAGTGGGCTGGCTCTACCGCGCGGGCGCCGAAGGGGCGGAGCTCTTCGAACGTCCAGACGGGCGCCAGCGCGGCTCGCTCGCCGCTGGTAGGTATGCAAGAATCATCGAGAAGCAAAACGAGTGGCTGCGGCGCGCGGATGGCAAGTGGCTACGGGCGGCTGACTTGTCGGAGGCGGCGCCGCATGCCGCCGCACTCCTTGCTCCTGAGGAGGCCGACGCTGATAGTGTGTTCGACCGGCCATTCGAGGCCCGCATCGAGGGCAAGGACGCCGAGGAAACCGTCGGCGAAGAGGACGACGACGCCGAGGAACCGGCGACGGCCGCGCCGCCAGCGATCGTCCCCGCGCAGCGGGCGAGAGATCTCGCCGTCGGCGACGAGTGCGAGCTGCTGGCGGGCGAACTCGCGGGCCGCACGGGGACCATCGGCACGGAGCGAAGAGACGGCCGCTATACTGTTGCGGTCGACGACCGGACCGTGTCCGTGGCGTTTTGGCAGGTCCATGGGGGAGACGGCGGCGCCGACCACAAACTACTAGGCCTCAGCCCGGAAGACGTAACGCCCTCGAAAGGTTCTGCAATCGACGCCGCTTACCGCGCCGCGGCGAGGGACGCCGTCTACGCCTCGCGGCTCGTGCGTGGCGCCGCGACTGCCGACGAGGAGTCGAATCGCAGCGCGCGCGACAATCTTCTGGAAGATTACGGTGCCGTCACGGGCTACGAGGCGGCGACGAGTTGCGACGCGTGGGCCGGCCGCTCGCCTTTGGAGCTCGTGCGAGGCGGTGTGTGCGGTGTGCGGGCGGCCGATGCCGCGCGAGCAGCGGCCTCGCCGTCGATCGAGGCGGCGGCGCGGGGCGCGCTTGCGTTGAAGCAGGTCGTGGCCGACGAGGCACAACGCGCGACGGGACTGGCGGCGCTGAAGGAGGGCGACGCCGTGTTACTGCATTGTGCGCTGGCCGCTGCCTACGACTTGTGCCGGCGCAGAGAGGCGGCGCTCACTGAAGCTCTCAGAGCGGCGAACGCCGATCCCCACAACGCTTCGGCGCTCACGACGTTGGGCCTCCTGGAGCTTCCGCGACGAAGGACGAGCGCGCTCGTAACCTTAAAAAGCGCCACACTCGCTGGTGCCTCAAAGTCGCCGGCGGGTGCCTGGGGCGCCGCGCGGGCGGCCTCGGTGCTACGAGCCTGCACGCGCGCGGCTTCGCTCAAGAACAAAGCCGACGATGCTTATCTGCGCGGGGCTCTCGTCGCATCCATTGAATTTTACGGAGAAGCGATCGCGACGGCGCCCGCGGAAGACTCCGCGTTTGTAGCGGTATGTTACTCGAATCGCGCCGCCTGCCGCCGGAGGACGCGCGACCTCGTTCCTGCTTTAGAGGACTGCGACCGGGCGCTCGAACTATACCCGGGCTACGCCCGAGCGCTTTTTCGCCGGGCCTGCGTCCTACTGGAGCTGGATCGGCCCGCGGTGGACGCCTTCGTCGCGGTGCTGCGGTACGACCGCGACTGGCCGGACCTCGTTGAGTGGCTGGCGCGGGCAGAAGCAAGGGAGCGCCGTCGCGCGAACGGCGAGACCACGATGCCGCCGCCGCCGCCGTCGTCCACGCCCGCGACGACCGTGGACGACATCATGGACGAGAGCAAGCACGTTGACGCATACACGGTGTTGGAAGTGAGTGCTAATGCTACGGAAGCGCAACTTAAACGGGCTTATCGCCTCAGCTCGCTGAAGTACCATCCGGATAAAAAGACTGGATCGACGCTGGCGTTTCAAAGGGTGAGAGAAGCGTTCGACACCCTCTCGGACCCGGCCAAGCGCCGCGCCTACGACCTCGGCGACGACATCAAAAAGCCCCAGCACGACTCGGACTCGTCGGAGTACTCCGATGACGAGCACGCGAAGCCGTCGCTGCGCGAGGAGGTCGAACGGAAATACTGGCCGGAGAGGTACCAATTTTTGCCTTTCGGTGACCCATTTGTACAAAAGCGAAAGCTTCGGGCGCGGCGCGCTCGCGCCAAGACTCGTGGGGGCTTCTTCTAGACTCGATTGCTCAATATATTTTTAAGTTTTAACACATACATTTCAACCTGTATCGTTGCGCCACGTGTCCCGCCACGTCATGACTACCGTCCGCTCGGCCTTCGCGTCCGTCAGCAAGTGCACGATCTCGACGTCGTCAAAGATTTCTTGCAGCCCCCGAGCGACCGCGGCCATGCTCGGCGGGCGGCCGCCGAAGCGGAGCCGCGCGAGGCAGCGGATCCCATCGACCTGGCGCGCTTCGCAAAAAGTCTCGAGCGCCTCCAGGGCTTCTTCGCGCGGGCCGGCCGCGACGACAAGGGACGTCCCTGTCGCCACGCCGGCCGCGGCGAGGGCCTCGGCGATAGCTGCTTGATTATCACCCACGGCGACGGCGCAGCTCAGGTCGCCCACGAGCCGCGCCATGGCCTCGCGGGCCCACGGATGGTACGCCGGCGTCTTGGAGCCCATGCTCTCGACGCGCCAGGCAACGGGGTCCCAGTCGACGCGGTCGAGTGTCGAGAAGAGCCACGCGTCGTCGAGCCTCAAAATTGATGCTGTCGTGGTGAACTGCGTTGGTGACAAAGCTAGGCCCATATCGGTAGCAGCAGAAATGACGTCGCCCTCGTCCTGCCGCGGCAGACAGAAGACGCGCGTCGACGCCTCTCCGAGCGCGGACACGACCTCTGTTGCTGATGACGCCCGGCGGTCGAAGGGCAGGATCATGTCCACCCGCCGAACGAGCACCTCGTCCGCCCTAAACGCAGCCACGAGGCGCCTGTGATCACCGCCCACGAGCACGACGGGGAAGGAGCGCGCCGCCGCGAAGGCGCCGGGCGCGGCCGCGTCGAGCGGCTCCGGGAGGTGCGTGACCCAGGCCGTCCTTACCACCGCGGCGTGGCGCTCCAACAAATATTCGGCGACGCGGTGGGCGCAGTCCGCTCCCAGGCTCTTGTCCGTGTGGAGGGCGCAGCCGGTCAGAGGCGTGTCGTCCCGGATGAAGGTCGGGGGCGGCCGCGGTGTTGGAGGCGCCTCCGTCGCTATGAGCACGAAGCGGTCCGGAGTGACTTCAAAGGGCGCGTAGTGCGCGATCCGGACCTCAAACCCAGCATCCATGAGCGCGCGTCGCCTCCCTTCTTCGATGGCTCGTCGCGCCACGCCACCAACGCGGCGGCATTCCCGCGAATCGAGCGTCCCGCCGTCGTATCGCAGCGCGAGCCGGTCCTCAGGCCGCGGCGCGCGCGTCGCCCGCACGACATCGCGCAGCACGCCGAAGGCAGCCTCGTCCAGGCCGTTGCCTTCGAGCCACGACTTACCGGCGTACGTCTCCCAGGCGATCTGCGGGTGGCAGCACGGCGCGAGGACCAGGGACGCCCGCTTCGGCCCGAGCTTGATGGCCGCCCGGATTGCGGCATCCGATGCGCTGCCACACAAGTGCTTGGCCACGAGGAGGATTTTCTCGTCTCCTCTAGAACCGACGACGGCCTCGATGTCGCAGTTTTCGACATCGGCAACAATATGCACGTCGTTGTAGGTCGTCGTCGGCGCCCGCCGCCGATCCAGGGCGACGGCCGTTTTATGCGAGAGCGCCGCGAGGACGCCGCCCAGCAGGCCCTTGCCGGCCCCGAGCTCGACGATGCGATGGCCCGCCAGTAAATCGCGCCGCTCGACGAGCGACGCCAGCGACTCGATCTGCAGCTGGTGCGTGGCCCGGTTCGTGGTCTGGAACGTCCGGCGGTGCTTCGCCGTCGCGGCGGCGAACGCTTGCGCCGCGGCTGCGTGCGGCGAGACCTCGACCGACACCGAGCACAGCTCGAGCGCATCGATGGCGGCGAGTACGGCTTTTGGCACGCCGCAGCATTTTGTCGTCGCGCCGCGCCGCGTCTTGGGCTTGTCTTGTTTTGCTGCCTTGGCGGCTGCTCTGCGCTCCTTTCTTGCCGCTAGGACGGCTGTCCTGTCCTGGACTTGGGCAGCGTTGTCATTTGTCATTTGTGCTGTGCTATGGGCACGTCTCTGAGTGCGTCTCTTTCAGCGCAGCAGCACGTCTCTGAGGCGCTCATTTCGGCCCTGTGAGAAACCCGCACTGTAAAACCCGTTTTGCCCATCAGGATGCCCAGCGTCGCGCACGCCATCTAATTGAGGGCTAAACTGGGGCGCAGAGGCTCGCGAGGAAGACTGCTGCGGAACGCCGCAGCGCTTCCGACGCCTACGGCTCGTAGCACCTCCACAAGCTCTCCTGCACCAGCATGCACGATGCGGGAGGGGACGAGACGCCGAAAGAGATGCGGTGGTGGTCGCGCATCGATGACGAGTGCCCCATTACTCTGGAACCGATAGCAACAATGACCACGGCCCCGTTCTTTGTCGACGGCAGCTACTTCGACGCGCACAGCCTGCACCAATACATGATCGATACCGGGAGGCTGGAGAACCCGTGCACGCGCGCGCCGCTCTCGCGCGCCGTGTGTCGAGCGCTCGACGAGCACGTCGGCGACAGATCGCGACGCGTCGAGGCGTTGCATGCGCAGGAGTCGGCCGGCGCGGACCGCAAGGCTGCCGTCGTGTCCGCGGCCCTCCTCGACTACTACAGCCAGAACCGGGACTCGGGGAGCGGTTGCATGCGGGTGGTCGACGACGACGAGGCGCCCTTCGTGACCGCGGCAGCCGACGCGGCGGAGGAACAGTTCCCGTCGCTCGTGGACCGACCGCCGCCGCCGCCGCGGGCCGTGGAAAATGAGGGCTTCGCGACGCTCGCGCGGCAGTGCGGCGAGGAGGACGCCGTCGCCGCGGCCCGGCGCTCCGCTGCTCTCGCGGTCGCTGCGGATCGCCGGCGCGCGGCCCGCGAGGCCGAGAAGAGCGCGCGGCAGATCGCTGCCGAGACCGCTCGCAGGGAAGCGGTCGCCGCGCGAAACGAGGCGGAGGGACGACGACGACGGGACGACGAACGAAAGCGGAATGGTGCGCTGGCTGATGCAAGGGCTTGGGCCGCCGCAAAGGAGCGCAGCGATGCGGCGGCCACCGTGGCGCGCGACGCCGCCCGGGTCATCGCGACACGCGAAGCGGTCGCGGCCGCCGACGCGATCGACGCGGCCGCCGCGCGTTTGGCGGCGCTCGGCGCGGACCGTGATGCCGCTAACGCGGCCGCGTCCGCCGCGGCATCGGCCGAGCGCCGCCGAGAGAAGAAGGCCCGCGAACGTCAGAGGGCCAAAGAAAAAAAGAAGCGTGTCGCGGCCGAGAAGGCTGTGGCCGCCGCCGCCCAACAAAAAGTCGAGACCGCCGCGCGCCACGCCGAGAAAGTCCGGACGGCTGCCCTGCGATGTCCCGAGTGCGACAAGGGCCTGCCGGGCAAGGCGACGGACTATTTTGAGATGAACTCGAGGTACTACTGCTCAACGAATTGTGTGAAGGCGGCTCGCGCTCGCTAATGTATAATTTTACAATGTTACAGGTGCTCGGGCCACGCCGCCGCGACCGCGGCCGCCGCCGCGCCGGCCGCGCCGTCGTTCGCGCGCCGCCGCTTCGCCGCGGCGTTGTTCGGCGCGCCGCGCTTCGGATTCTCCGCGAGCAGCGCGGCGACCTCGTCCACGAGCCGGTTGTGGTCGTGGATGCGCGAGGCGGGCAGCGTGCGCGGCGGGTCCCTTGCTTCCGCGGCGGCTTGGGCCTCCATGGCCGGCGTCTCGCGGACACTAAACAAATTTGGGATCTCGCCCGCGGCCGGGCCGGGGTCCTCGCCCGGCACGAAGGCGAAGTACTGCAGCACGCGCGACGTTGCGATGTCGCTCCGCAATTCGTCGAACTGGCTCTGGAGCGTCGCGAACTGCGCCAGCACCTCGCCCCAGTGCAGCGTGGTCTGGGCCTGCACGATGAGGCCCTGGATGGACGTGAGGATGACGCGCGCCTTGGCGCGCAGGCGGCCGATGGGCTGGTCCGCCATGCTTTGATGTGCTACGGGCGGCTGGCTGCACAGCTCCTCTGGCGAGAGTGTAGTGCTCTCGACTCAGTAGACGATTGTGGCCACAGTGATGATTGATGAACCGAGTCAAAAGTCAATACCGCGCGCTCGCACAGCATGGGCAAGCTTTTTGCCAAAGCTGCGTGCGGGTTGCAAAACGCAACGCAACTCAAACAACGTGATCTCCGGTGTGCATTCCTCCAACTGTCGCAATGCAAAGCTCGGAGAAGTCCGCGAACAATACCAAAACCCGCACTCATGGAAGGTTGATGCAAAAAGTCGGGTTGATTTGGCCTCGATCCGCCCAGCTTGAGAGCCGTAGTTGTGTCACAAAGACGCCTTGAGACCCGGAATCATCACCCGCAATGGCAGCGCCCCCGCGCCGCCCGCCCCGCGCGCGGTGCCTTGCCGCACTGCTCCTGCACACCGCCGGCGCGCTCCAGACGGGCGGCCCGCGCACCCGGCCGCGCGCCACGCGCCGCGCCGCCGCGCCGCTCGCGGACCAGCTCCAGCGGAAGGGCGAGTCCCTGAAGTGCCCCTTCTTCCGGCGGCGGTTCCTCGACGCCGCGGAGGGCACGCGGCAGTCGACGTCGTGGCTCGCGGCGCGGCACAAGTCCATCCTGGGCGTGCTCTGGACGCCAAGTGTCGAGGCGCCCGCGCGCAGCTTCACCGCGGCGCAGACGCTCGGCGCGATCGCGCGCGACTTCGAGAACCGGTACTACGTGACCGGTCGTCTGTCTTTAGAACATTACCACCCGCGGTGTTTTTTCGACAGCCCGGACCCGGACATGCCCGTGCGCTCGCCGGTGGTCTTCGCGTCGGCCGTGAAGGGCCTCTTCGACCGGCGGTCCTCGACGCTGGAGCTGCTCGAGGCGCCGCGCCTCGTCGGGAATTCTATTGTGGCGGAGTGGCGCCTCGCCGGGCGGCTGGGCCTGCCCTGGAAGCCCCTGATCAAGCCCTTCGTGGGCCGGACGACGTTCGCTTTGGACGCGGACGGTCTGGTCGTGCGCCACGTGGAGGAGTGGTCGCTGCCGGCCTGGGACGCCTTCCTCGCGGCGCTCGTGCCCTCCTTGCACCTCGGCGCGGCGCCGGCGCCGAGCGTGGCCGACCTCGTGGCGACGCGCGACCCGGGCGCGGTTACGCTGCGGGAGCGGTGGCCCGCGCTTGCGGCGCCGCCGCCGCGATAGCGTAAAATTGTGATCATATATTGATTCCGCAAGCGGTTTCTACATAGGATTACCCGTTCCCTAGGCTCCGCGCGGCTCCGCTGCTACGCGACCCCGCGATCTCATGAATTCGGGCACAAGACCTGGACCTGAGAGCATCAGGGACGGTGCCATCACTATGGACCTTGGCACGATCGTTTGTTTCATGACTGACCGACTTGCGCGAGGTCCAGATTAATAATATTCAGACCCGAGCCGGGCAGCTCCAGAGTACCCTTCTCGTGGTGTAGATGTCATATACTTGATTTCCACTATAAGTGGGGTAGTATGGGGCCTAGCGAGACCGCTATTACGCTTATTGGGGCCCCTCGGGTAATTGTCATATTTGACGATCGCGGGGGTATGAGAGTGGTCAAGCCGATGGAATCCAGTCGATTCGTGGTCCAGAGGTCTCCCTAGGGTCGCTTAGGACGGGTATTGGTCGTGGGCAATCGCCTACGCCGCATGCGCCGCCGCTTCCAGCTTCAGATACATCTGCCAAGATGCATTTCAGGACAGCTGGCCCAGGCTCAAAGTGCCAAACATTGACTTCAGAGCTCCCTGGGAGCCCCAAGCTCCTGCGTGTGCGGTGTAGGCGTCTAACCAACTTCAGCCATAACCCATAGGGAGTCCGAGAGCCGATCAGTATCCCAAAAAAGTGTTTTATTTGGGTATTCGCGCGCCCCTGAACGTCAAATATGACAATTATTCGAGGGCCCCCAGGAATCATAATAGCGGTCTCGTTGGGTCCCATACTACCCCACCTATAGTGGAAATCAAGTATGTGACATCTACACTACGAGAAGGGTACTTTGGGCTGCCCGGCTCGGGTCTGAATATTATTAATCTGGACCTCGCACAAAACCGTCGATGATAAAACAAATGGTCGCGCCAAGGTCCATGGTGATGGTACCGGCCCTGGTAGTCCCAGGTCCAGGTCTTGTGCCCGAATTTAGAAGATCGAGGGGTCGCGGAGTCTCCGAACCGCGCGGAGCTTACGGAGTACATGATAGGCCTCAGTAATCGTTCTGGTGGGCTGGATGGACTCTACCACTGTCGAAGGGAAGCAAACACATCTAACGAAGGGAAGTGTCTAGTAGAATTCTTCTCCCGCCCTCCGAGCGCGGGCTATCGGCTCCAGTTCCGTCGGATATGTATGAAAACTGGGCCGAAGTACATATAATGTAGTTACTGGATGGTGGATGGCGGCGTCAAGCGCTGATGTACTTTGGCAAGCCGCAAGACTCATCTGTGAATGTCCCAAGATTTCCCGGAGCCGCGAGCCCATGTCCCTCGGCCGCTACACGTGAAATTTTGGTATCGCTGACCGACTATGGTGCTAACTTAATTTGGGAGGTCATTTATTTCACTTTACCTACCCGGAAAGGTACCGAAGTCCATTTTTGGGCCTTCGGGCGGCCGCGGGAATTTCAAAACAATGTTCGTTTCTGACGGGCACGTGGTGTTAGACATTCTAATCATACGTTCTAATTACGGTGGCCGCGGGGCGTCCCAACAAGTCAATCTCCGGGTGTAAAAGGACAGCATAAAAGGACAGCACACGCCGGCTCATGTGAAGGTGGTGCGGTGGGTGCCGCGTCTATTTCAGGTCGGTCCTCGACGCCGCCGAGGCGACGAGGCGACGAGTATTCACCAGCAGAGCTTACCGAAGGGATCCTAGCTCGCGGCGCACAGCGGGGAGGGGGAGGGGAGGCGACGAGGCTACCGCCCCGGCGCTCAGAGGCCGAGCGCCCCGACGAGGCGCGCCTTGAGCTCGGCCTTCTTGCCGGAGACGTCGAGCTTGCGCTTCTTGAGCTCCTTCTTGAGCTTGTCGGCCGTGAGCTTGTCGACGGCGGCCATGTCCATGGCGTCGCCGCCCGCGGGCGCCGCCGCGGGCTCCTCCTCGGAGATGGCCTCGGACTTGCGCTTCTTGCCGCCGCCGGTCGACTTCTTGGCCTTCTTGGCCGACTTGGCGGCCGGCTTCTTCGGCTCGGGCTTGTCGAGGTCCGGGATTGTGGCGCCCGCGGCCCGGGCGTCCTTCTCCAACGCGCTCGCCTTGTGCTTCAGGTCCGCGAGCGTGTCCGCCTCGCTGTCGGCGCGCTTGCGCGCCGCGGAGGCCTCCCGCGCGGCCGCTTCCGCCGCGACCTGGGCCTCGGCCTCGGCGCCGGCGGCCGCCTCGGCCTTCTTGCACGCCTCGTCGACCGCCGCCTGCTGATCCCTGGCCTGCTTGATCGCGACGGCCGCGACGAGGCCCTTGGCCTGCGCCTTGGCCTTGGCCTGCTCGGCGGCCCTCGCCTCCGCGGCGGCCTTGGCCTCGGCCTCGGCCTTGGCGAGGGCCGCGGCGCGCTTCGTGGCCTCCTCTTGAGCCTTCTTGCGGGCCTGCGTAGGAATCGACCGGTGATGCGGTGTGCAATAGTGGTAAATCGGACGCCGCTGCAGACCTTCTCCTCCTCGGCCTTGCGCTTCGCGGCGGCGGCCTGCTCCTTCGCGGCGGCCTCGGCGTGGGACTTGGCGAGGGCCTGCGCCTCGTCCGCTAGGGTCTTCCGGGCGGCGGCCTCGGCCTCGGCGAGCGCAGCTTGCCGCTTCTTGCGCCGCTCGTCCTCCGCCTTCGCGGTGGCCTCGGCTTCCTTGCGGGCGCGGGCCTCGGCGGCGGCGCGCGCCTTGGCCGCGGCGGCCTTCTGCGCTTCGGCGCGCGCGCGGGCCTCGACCGCGGGATCCATGCGCGGGGACGACACGGCGGGCGCCGGCGGCTTGGGTGCCGGCGGCTTGGGTGCCGGCGGCTTGGGTGCCGGCGGCTTGGGGGCTGGCGGCTTGGGCGCGGGCGGCTGCGGAGGTCTGGCGGCTGGCGCCGCGATGGGCGGCACGTACGGCGGCGGGGCGGCCGGGCGCATCACGGCCGGGGGCGCGCCGCCCATCTTGGCCACCTTGGGCGACGGTGGCACCATGGGCGCGCCACCACCGCCGCGCGTCGGCGACCGAGGCCTTCTAGGAGGCTGGTTGTCCATGTTCGCGGCTTGGGTCTAGTCTTTTTGGCAGTTTCGCTACACGTACGCGCGTGTAATGTCTGCTCTTCCGCAGTACCGTTCCAGGCGTGTGCTCGGAGGTCGCAGCGTAAGTAGCGTTTACGCTACGTTGTCTGCGAGTCCTGTATTAAAGGAACTGGCGCGGCGTCGAGGCGCCAGCTTTTTGACTCTGAGTCGTGTGATGTCTCCGTTTGAAGGGGTCTAAGACGTAGAGCGACATATGCGCTATGTCCAGGTACCACTAAGGGCGTGTTCTGGCGTTTTTTATTTCGTGCGGGTCTAAAAACCCGTCCCACGAGCCTTTGCAGACGCCCCCGCAGAGAGTACTGCGCCCGGTATTCGATGCCATCGAGCTTAGTCGTGGGCACATCCTAGCGCACAAACATCCAGCACTGGAAACGGAGCAATAACGGAGCAATGGCAGAGCCCGAGATCCTCGACCTCACATTCGACAGCGCCAGTGACGACGAGCGTGCACCTGCGCTCGACGCTGCACCAGGGAGCGCTGCACCAGGTTTCAAAAACCACAATGCTCCAGGTCTCCGCGAGGCACCGGAGGCGCCACGGCGTCGCTCGGTGCCGACGAAGCGTTTCTCCGAAGAGTATGCGCCACCGCGCCGCGACGTAGATGAGGACGACAACGAGCCGCCGAAACCGAAGCGCCGCCGCATCAAACCTACGGCAGCGCCGCCTGCAGCACCCCCAAATTTCGACGCCGGCGTCGACGTGCACACTGTGGACCCGCGCTGGGCGACGCACAACCTGCCGGGGCGCGGCTGCGGCGGGCGCATGTTCCACCACCCGACGCGCGGCGCTGTTGGCCGGGGCCGCGGAGGCTGTTCCGTGAAGTGCGAGATCGTGTTGGATCGCTTGGCCAACGTATGTGGAGGACTACGTCGAGCCTACGAGTTCGGGTATCAGTGTCACCGCAAGCCCTCGGGCCAATACCACCACAACACCTTCAGCCTACCGGGGGAGAAAAAGAAACTGGATGCGGGGTACATGATCCGCCATATAAAAGAGCTGGAGCACCACCGCCGCGAGGAGCTCGGCGTGTGCTTCGAGGCGTGGCTCGCGGCGGGCGGGTACTTCCCGCCGTTCCGGGCGTCCCGGTAGGCTCTTGTCTGCCCGTGTAAAATGTGAACTGTCTAGTAGACTAGTCACCGGGAGTGTATAGCTCACAACACAGAACATTACTTCGCTACCTCCCGCATCCGCGCCTCGATTCGCCGCGCGATCGGCCCGAAGTCGTTCGCCCGCGCCACCGCGACAGCGGACGCCACGACCTCGGGACTCGCCGCAGCTACCAGCGCCGTAGCGACCTCCTCGTGCCCGTTGCCGAGCGCCGCGTGCAGCGCCGTGCGGCCATCAAAGGGCCGGAGCTCGGCGCCGGTCCGCAGGAGCACGTCGACGACGTCGGGCGAACCGCCCTGGCCGGCGACCGCGTACAGGACTTCAGAGGCCTGCCCGACGGTCACGTAGCATGTTTGCAGTATATGGGTGGTCAGCGCCACATCGCCCCACGACGCGGCGGCGGCGAGTCGTCTTGCGACTGTAGGGCCGTCACCTAACCGGGCGTGCTCATCAGCATCCGCTATACACCGCAGCTGTCTACCGAGTATGCTTCGCGCACGATCGTCGCTCACGTTGGTTCCACCGTTAAACCGCGCCTCTTTCAGACCACTCGTCATATTTATCCGGAGCTCGAGGCCTGCATCCACGACGTGCTCGTCGAGCAGTCGCTGGTACACGAGGCACGGCTTGAAAAAGAGCTGGTCGGGCCCGATCGGCATGCGGCCGCACTGCACGCGCTTGACCTCGAACTTGGTGTCTTCGTCCGCCATGGCTCGCAGTAGATAGCACAGCGCAGTGATACGCATGCAGAGCGCAGCCCGCTCGCGCCTGGATGCAGAGTGAGAAGGTTTTGGGGTTTGCTCGACACAAAACCCGCACAAAATTACAAAAACGGGTTTTGTCGAGCTTCCGGAATTCCGCCCACTAGTCCTAGAACCATAACGAAAGCATCATCTACGCAAACCAAAACAACAGAAATCAACAAGAGAGCTCAATTACGAGAAGAGCCGTCGACGACGGAAGAGAGGAGGGGGGAACAGAACCTGAGCGCGTTGAGCGCGACAGTCCCGCCGGGGGTCGTGGGGAAGGATGGGACTAAGCCCGGTAGCTGCCGCGGAGCGTCGGCGCGCCCTCGAGCCGCCGGTCGTTGTTCTTCGTCGGCTGGTACGTCGGGCTGTACGCGCCGCCGCCGTCGCTCACTTTTCTGGCAAATGTGCGGACACCAAAAACAGGTTTACGCTCGAACCGTCTTCGCGCCTATCTGAACTCTGAGAAGACCCCTCCGGCTGGCGATTCTCGAGAAAGGACCCTTCCGCCCCGACGCCATCGACGCGCCGACGCGAACGGCCACCACTTGTATACTAATTAACCCTCGCCACCCCCACGAGGTGCGGCGCCAGCAAAAAGTGCGGCGGCCACGGGGGGCCCCGGCCCGTGTTCGAGAGCACGAACGCCCGCGCGTCGACGGAAGACGCGCCGAAGACGCGCTCGATCGTCGGGAGCGGGTTCTGCCGCAGGTGGCAGCCGTTCGCCAGCGCGCGCTGGAGCGGGTCCATGGCCGCCTGCGCCGTATTTATTAAACGCCAGCCGTCCGGGGCCCGCGTGTGCTCCGTAAAGAGGTACCGCCCCCCGGGCTTGAGGATCCGCTTCACCTCTTCACACGCCTTCCGGACGCTCTGGACGGAACACAAGACCATCGTGCCCACGACGACGTCGACGGATGAGTCCGCGAAGGGCATTTCCTCCGCCACGCCCTGTACAACGCTCAGTTTTGTATGCTCCCACTGCGCCTGACCCGCCGCCAAATCGAAGAAGGCCGGGTTCGGCTCGACGGCGCGGACGCGCTTCGCCTTCGCGCCGTAGTACTGCAGGTTCGGCGCGCTTCCGATGCCGATCTCGACGACGTCGTCACCTTGTCGCACGTGCGCGAAGAGCTCGTTCTTAAAATTGCGGACCTCGTCCCAGGCCTCGTAGTCGCGCATGCCGCCGCTCATGACGCGCGCGAAGCGCTCGTCGCGTGCGCGTGACGCGTCGGTCCACCTGCTCTGCGCAGTGTCGAGGACCGTCGCATCCGGGGACGTCGCTAAATAAAGGCCGCAGCCGCACGCGCAGCCGCCCGCCGCCGCGAGGGCGGTGCGTCGCGTCGTTGGCGTCTCGGCGGCCGGCACCATGCGTTGCGCCGTGAGGGCGGTTCGTCGCGTTGCATCCAGCGGCTGCGTCGTGGCCGACGAGGTCGACGGCATCCGTTGCGGCAGCTTGGGAGCTGGGCTTGCACTCAGAGGGGCATTGCGCAGCGCAAGCGCCGTCGTTGCAGCAAAAAACGCAGCACAGATACGTAGCATCATCATCCTGGTTGACTCCAGCACCGCTGCGCCGCAACAGCTACGCACGAATTCGCTTATCGATAGTAGCTTCAAGATTTTTATGATTATCTTGAGGCGAGGTGCGGGTTGAGCGGCCGGCAACGCCGGTGCGACAGTAGGGAATCGCCCAGTCACTGTCGGGCGGATATGCGGGACAAGTAGGTTTCACAAACAATTTTTTACTACTTGTCCTCCCGCTCCTCGACGTCGGCCCAGGCAGGGATGCTGGGTTTGACGTCGAGGATCGGCGTCGCGACCGGCTTTTTCTGCGCGGGTTGCGCCGACCGAAGTTTCTCCGGCGGCGGTGTGAGCTGGGGCGGCCCGTTCGGGAGGATGCTCTGGAACCAGGAGACGCCGCCCGAGACGGCCGCGACGGCGCCAGCGCCCGCCTCCGCTACCTTTCCGGGCACGGCCGCTATTGTTTGAGCGGTAGCGACGGCGCCGTCGACCGCAGATCCGATTTTTTCCGGGACCGCCGCCACGGCCTCAGCCGTCGACTTCACGGTCTCTGGGATCGCGGCGACGGCGTCGACGGTGCCAGTAACCGCAGAGCCCACGCTGTCCGCCGCGTTCGCAACGTCGGCGGGCAGCTTGGCGATCGCCTCCGCGGTGGCCTCGACGGTCGCGACGGTCGCGTCGAGCCTCTCCTTCGCTCTTTTGGGCGTGGCCGCGATCGCGGCCGCGGCGTCCTGCACCGCGGTCAGGTAGCCCGTCGCCGTCGCCTTGAGGGCGTCGGGCGCCGCCTTGAGCGACTTGGCAGCGGCGTCAACATTCTCCTTCGCGGGCGCGGTGAGCGCGCTCAGGTCGAAGGCGGGCGCGGCGTCGACCTTCTTCGGCGTCGCGGCATTCATGAATTTGAACGGCGCCTTCTTGGCCGGCGCGTCGACTTTCGTCGGTGGGGCGGTGAACGCGCTCGCGAACGGCGCCTTCGCGGCCGAGGCGTCATTCGGCTTTTGCGCCTGGGCCTCCTTCGCGCGCGCTTTGACGTCCTTCGCGAGCGCGCCCGCGTCCCGCGCCAGGTCTCCCGTCGTGAACGCGAGCTCCTTCGCGCCGTCGAGCGCCCTGAAGAAGAGGTTATTGGAATCGATTTTGACGTGCCTCACAGTTTGTGCTGCCGACGAGCTGCGAGGCGCCAGCAAGGCGTGCGACGTCGTCGCGCATGCCAGTGTGAGAGTGAGGATGCGCATGGCAGTGTTGTCGATTTCGTGAAAGGTAGTGGTCACGTGTCGCACAGCTCACAAGGAGTGTGACAGCAGCAGTCCGTTCGGCTACAGTTCCGGTCGCGTCCGATGGCGAGAGATGCAGGGATCAAGTTGGGCTCGTACGCGTACGCCTCGAAACCCGTGTAATTTTCATCACGAGGTCGCGGGCTCCCGTGATGCGAAGCTTCGGCCCGTGAGCATTG
>Ga0302122_10000737_pt1 | contig 20368 bp, 11 predicted proteins | sample CB21_SCM_MG_FD_203115 | JGI IMG/M metagenome (GOLD analysis project Ga0302122, IMG submission 203115) | Marine microbial communities from Western Arctic Ocean, Canada - CB21_SCM | ecosystem: Environmental > Aquatic > Marine > Oceanic | place: Canada: Western Arctic Ocean | collected 2017-09-28
AAGAGGGGCGTCACCTTTTCCGACGGCGAGTGGGACATTGTGAGGAAGGCGACGCAGTCGGTTGATAATGGCGAGAAGGCGGAAGGCATACGCCGGGCCAAGGAGGCTGAAGGTGTTCACATCGACGCCTGGGACTGGGATATCCTAAGGGGCGTCCGGCACGCTAGTATGGGCGACCCCCGGGCCGCCGCCCTCAAAAAGCGCGTCGACGCTTTAAAAGCGGAGAACGACCGCATCCGGAGGGAGCTCCAGAAGCTGCAGAAGATGCGCAACGATCTTCAACGGCGCCAGGCCGCGCTCCCGCGGCCCGTGGTCCTGCACGTGAACCGGCCCGTTGTCCACGACACCGAGATCGTCGAGACGACGGTCACTGAAGTAGTGCCCGACACGGAAGTGGTCGAACGCACGGTCACCAACGAGCACCGCGTGCTCGTGCCCGTGGTCGTGCACGAGCACCTGGAGGCGCACGCGCACCTCGACTTCGCGGACGACGCGACGCAGACGGACGGCGCCGCCGTTGTTGAAGTGCCGCCGCCGACCGAGCACATGCACCACAAGGAGGAGCACGCGCTGCAGATCGTCAAGTCGGCCAAGGGCGGGCCGCTCGGCGCGTTCCTGGAGAAGCACCGGCACATGCACCGCCAGGAGACATTCTCGCTGGAGAGCAGCTCCCACCTGGACGTAAGCGGCGGCGAACCGAATTCGACCGCGGGAGAGCACGACGAGCATGAGGAGCATAAAGACGAGGAAGAGCACAAGGACGGGGAGGCGCCGCCGCACGAGAAGCAGAAGGACGGGGAAGCGCCGCCGCGCGAGGGCGAGGCGCCCAAGCGCCCGCGCTCCAAGCGGTTGCAGCGCTCGCGCGGGAGCTCGCGCGGCTCGTCGCGCGGCTCACACAAACACGGTCACAAAAAGGAGGACCTCCTGGACCTCCACAAGTGCATCACGATGATCGGCGACGTCTACCAGAAGAAGCTGGCCAAGGACACCGCTGAACTGAGCGGGAAGAAGGCGGGGCACGAGGACCACGTGCCCGGCGAAATTAGGCCCTTGGCTTCCTTCTTGATGCCCTACATGGTGGACCAGTACGGCGTGCCCAAGATCGCGCGGAGTAGGCTCCACCAGTTCATCGGGTCCGTGACGCACTGGGCGTTGACGTCTCTCAGGGTGCGCAACTTCGCGAAACTCGTGGGCGTGTGGCAGGGGCGCGAGCACGACTATGTCCGAGATCTGGGGGACATCTTCCTCCATTCTCTGTTGCACGTGATCCCGAAAGGCACGGTGAAAGGTGTGGGGGAGATCCTCAAGTCGCACGGCGACGGGGAGTTGAGATGTAGTTGCCGGCAGGCCGTGCACTCCTTAGTCGGTCTGGCCAAGTCCTGCCACTTATCGAAACCGCAGACGTACGACTGTCCTCTGTTGGCGTCGTGGCTGACGCCTCTCGCGCTTCACGATTTAGTAGAGCGCCTCCTCGCGTTGGCGGCGCACGAGGGCGTCGACTGCGGGCCGCACGTGGGCTTCGTGGCGGACCCCGTCGACTTGGACGTGTTCCACGAGGTCGTCATCGACACGCTCATGGACGCAGTCGCCCGCCAGGAGACGTCGCTCGCGCGGCTCTTCACGAAGTTCGAGGGCCTGGATGATGACGAAGGGATCTCGTTTGAGGAGTACGAGGCCATCCTAAACTGGGCCGTGCCGGCGAGCTTTTCGTTGGAGGACAGGAAAAAGCAGTTCAACCATCTGCTCAAATCGGCCGGCGACGAGGACAACGACGGGGACATCGACAACGCCGGGGACTTCGCCATTGCCGTGATGCGCACGACCAAAAATCCGTTGGTTCACCCCCGGACCACCCGAAGGTACTGGATGCTGCCCTGGGACTTGGAGGTGTAATTCAACATTAGTTCTTATAACACTACAGCGCGCTGCGCCCGCGCCGGTCCAGCTCCGCCGCGATGAGTCGAGTTACGTAAGAGAGAGGTTATATCACTGAGGCGAAGTAAAGGGGCTCGGACCCCAAGACAAAATTGCTTCGTGCGGGTTCGATAATCAAACAACGCAGGCCAGGCTACAGCTTGACCGCCCGGTGTGTCGCTGGAGCCAGCAGTAGTGCGTCGCGAGGTGACTGTCCGGCTCAAATAGCAGCAGGCGCGCGCGTTGGGCTGCCTCTCGTCGCGTCCCGCCAGCCTGGAGCAGCCCCAAGCTGCCCATTGCTGCCACTCAAACCAGCGGTGACACCCCAAGCTGCCCATTGCTACCACTCAGACAGCAGTGACGCGAGCGGTGACCATTCGATACAATGCGTGGTGCCGGCGGTCCGCGCGTAAATACCGATGCTCCGACTCGCCATCGACGCGACGGCAGGCACTCTCAGCATTCGTCGCCGCACCGCCGCGACGGCGGGTCATCTCAGTCGTCGCCGGCGGTGCACCACCGCCGCGGCGGGCACGCCCAGCCGTCGCCGCACCACCGCCGCGACGCCGGGCGCTCCCAGCCGGCGTCGCCCACGGTGCACGACGCGCGCCTGCACGCGACGCGGCGGCTCGTGGCGGCCTGGACCGACGCCTTCGTGTTGTTCCCCGTGCGCGACCTGGACTTATTAGCGCGCGCCACGCCCGCCGTGATGCGCGTGCAGCCGCCGCCGACGACGTTCCCGCAGCTCCTGGACGCGCTGCGGCGCGTGGCCCTGGAGCACGGCGACGATGCCATTACGGAGGCCCTCGGGCCCATCCAGTACCGGCTCGAGAAGGAGCTCGCGGAGAATAGCGAATACGAGGAGGTTTCACAACGGCCGCCCGTCGCGGGCTCGCCGGCGCGCTGGATGGCGCGCCAGGACTCCACGGACGGCGCCGCGTCGCCGGGCGGGGGGCGGCGGGCGCACTTTTCGCCCGAGTGCGTCGCCGTGCGGGGCCCGCGGCCGGCCGCGCCGGCGCCGGCGCCCTCGTCGTCGTCGCGGCGGGACCGCCACCGGCGGCGGCGCCAGCAGACCGAGGCGGCGCACAAACGGGCCCTCGCGCGGCTCGACCGGCTCCGCCTCCCGAGCGCGGCCCCGAACCCGTATGCGAAGCCGTCGGGGTCGAAGCGGCGGAGTCACGGTTCCGGCTAATCTAATTTAAAGAAACCACGGGGCAAGGGAGCAGAGGAGCATAGGGGAAGGGGGGGGGAGGGCAGCAAGCAAGGGGACGAGTGTTCACGCGACCATGGTTCAGGCGATGCCGACGAGCTCCTTCAGCAGCAGCTCGTCCTCCTTCTTGACGAAGCGGCCCTTGACGCGGACGCGCGTGTCGGCGAAGTTCTTGCGCACGTCGTACTGCACGGACTTCGTCCAGACGCGGCGCTTGCGCTTCCCGTGGAACCGCGCGATGCGCTTCTTCCGCGCCGCAGGGCTGTAGTTGCCGACCCAGCCGTGGCCGCGCTGGACCGGCGGTCGGGGCGGCGGCGCGACGCGCACGCGCGGCTGGCGCGGCGGCGGCGGCACGCGCGCCCGCGCCAGGGCCGCCAGCAGCGCCGACGCGTCCGCGCACGCGGCTTTGGTTGCGCGCGTGTTCGTGCGCACGAGTTGCGGCGGCTGATTAACGAGAACCGCGGCTGCTCACCGCCCAGTTCCATGAGCGCCATCTCGGCGCCGCGCGTCGGCGGCAGCTCCGCCGTCGTCTGGCGCCCAAAGGCTTCATAGCGGTCCAGCGCCGCGTGGATGCTCCCGAGGGGGTCCGTGGCGTTCATTTTGTGCGATATCAGGCGGCTTGCAGCGGCGTGCGGGTGGCCCGAGGCGATGTGCACCTGAGAACGATTTTCCTGTCGCTCTTGTGCGCGGCTCGCACGACGTTGTCCGTCTCGCGCCGGACTATCTTCCAGCGATCCTGTCTCGCTCAACGCTGTACGCGGTGCACAGCCGACGTTTGCTGCGCTTTTTTGGCCCTTTGAGCACAGCAAAGTTTGGCCAACCAGCTGGCGAGCTTCAAATCAGATGTAGATCGCGACCCAACAGCCCGCGCAACACGCCCCCCAGCCTTCGCAACACAGCTCCACGCATCCTTGCGAGGGCGGCGTTTCGAACCCGCACCCTGTAACGCGAGTTGGGAGAGGCTGGACTGGCACAGCCCGTAGCCGGTGACCGGTGGCCGCAGCGATCCGTCAGAAGCTCATCTCGAAGTGAGAAGGCTGCCCGTCAGCGCTAGCATGGCCAAACCGCCGCGGAGCCCCTCCCTCTCAGGAGCACCAGAGGAGGCAGAGGCACTGGCCGAGCTAATGGCTGCCGAGCTACAAACGAACCTGAGCAACGCGGAGGCGCGCTACCAGAAGGAACGCATAAAACTGCCCGCGCCGTCCAAGGTGCGCGGCGCCGCGGGCTCCCTCCACCTCTTCCTAGGCCAGTCGCCGCCGGTGCCCGCTCCTTTGCCATCGCAGCGCAACCCGAAGATTAACACGCGACCGGTTCCGGTGCCTGACGCGCGGCGCGTCGCGTCGGAAGACGACTGGGCCCGCACGGACCACCCGTACCGGGCGTTCCGGGAGGAGGACGACTGGTCGCACGTGCGCGTGGACCGGCGGCACCGCGTCGTCCGGGCGATGGAGCTGCCCCGGACCCCGGAAATTAATGTAGACCAGCCGGACGACTTCCGATTACCAGAAGGTTTCAATTTGCAGGACTTCCTCGCCGAGGACCCCGAGGATTATGAAGGGTGGCTCAAGTACCACAAGGGCCTCGGGCCCAAGCCCGTGCCCAAGCACGTGCTGTCCGCCGAAGCGAAGGTCATTCTCGCCGCGGGCGATGCCATAGATCTGGGGGAACTGATGGACGAGGCCGCCCCGCGCTTCCCCGTCACGGCCAGGCTCGAAGACTTCCGGGATGACGGCAGCGAGAGCGAGGAGGAGGCGGCGGTGGTGGCGACGGAGCCAAGATCGAATCTCAGGGGCCTCAAGCAGCGCCTGAAAGTACTAAAGAGCCTCACGTCCTTCGCGGCGAACGACCCGGGCCCGGGCGTCACTTCATATGGATTGGAGGAGGACGCGCGGCGCTTCGTGGGCCCGGGCGCGCGCAAGCGCTTCTTCGCGCGCTTGAAGCTGTGCCACGCGCAGCGGGAGCTCGTGCCGGCTTCAGTAATGCACTTCCACGACGATGATGAGGTTGAAGAGGACGACGCATCCTGGACCGAACCGGTGCCCGGGGCCGTAGACGAGTACTTATTAACCGAGGAGGCGATGACGCCGCGCCAACGGTTTCTCCGGGAAGCCCTGCGGCGCCACGCCGCGGACGGGGTCCTGCCGATGCCCGTGCTATTGCGGCGGCGGGCCGACGCGCCGAATACCCTGGATTTGACGGGCGCCGGCGTGGGCGACGTCGTCCTGGAGACGCTGGCCCAGGTCATGGATAGTTTAACAGCCTTAGACACGCTGCTGCTGGCGGACAACCGGCTGACGGATACGAGTCTGACGCCCCTCCTGGAAGCTATTACGTTACTCCCGAACCTCACCTCATTAGATTTATCGGGCGCCAAGATGGACGAAAGTTCGGCGACCCTGCGAGCCTACCTGGCCTCGGACGCGTGCGCGTTAAAAACGCTGGTCCTGGCCCGCAGTGACGTCGACGACTTCGAATGTGCGGGCGCGGCGTCCGTTCACCTTTGACCCGCGGCGCCCGATCGCCCGTCCCCGCAGGCGCCGACTTCATGGCCGCCCTCCGTTGTAACGCGTCGCTCGAGACCCTGTCCCTCCAGAACAACTTGATCGGGGACGCCGAAGCGCTGAACACGGTCAACCCCGACACGGACACGGGCGGCGAAGCTTTGGCGGCCGTGCTGCGAGAAAACAAGCGCCTCACGACGCTGGACCTCTCGTGGAATAAAATTAGAGGGGACTCGGCGCGCGAGCTGGCCGAGGCGCTCGCGAGCAACGAAACGCTAACTTGTTTAAATGTGGCGCACAACGCGTTTAGCGACGTGCCGGCCCAGTACCTGGGCGTCGCTTTATCGGCGAACACTGCTTTAAAAGTCTTGGACCTCTCGTTCAATGGCGTGTCCTCGACCGCCGCCATCGTCTTAGCGGCAGCCTTTGCTACCAACGCCACGTTGCACTTTTTGAATGTGGCGGGCAATCCCCTCGGGCGGCGGGGCGCCGAAGCGCTGATCACGGCCATACGAAGGCACCAGACAAGTGAACGGTTTTTGAGAATAAACTTCGCGAATGCCGATTTAGATACGGACGTGGGAGCCACCGGCGGCGGCGTCCAGTTCTCGGCCGCGGACCCGACCGGAAGGTATAGGCTGGACCTGGGCACGCCCTACTCGCAAATGATCGCCCGCGAACTCTATCATAGGGCCTCGACGCGCCTCGGGTGCCGCTTTTTAAAATGCGTGTGGTCCTTCAGGCCGCCCGAGCCCGAAGTAGACGAGAACGGCGAAGTGATTGAGAAGAAGGAGGAGGAGGAGGACGACCCGCGGGCCAAGGGCCGCATCGAGATCGCTTTTAAGCGGAAGCGGGCGAAGAAGGACTCCAAGAAGAAGGCCGTGGCGAGCGACGACGGTGATCTGGCCACGCCCTGGTACGAGGCCGCGGAGGCGCTGTTCGCGGCGGTGCGCTCGCGCAAGGCCAATTTGGGCGGTTATATCGTAGAGGCGCTGAAGAGCATGGGCTGCGCGCCGACGCAAGCATGCATTGATTCTGTGAGGAAGCACTGGGACAAGTCCCTGGCCAGGGACGTGGATGGCGTCTTGGCGGCCTTGTTCTTCGCGTTATTTGACGGCATCGACGAGGACGGGTCAGAGAACATCGATGTGAGAGAACTGCAGAGAGGTTTAGAACAACTGGGGTGCGTCGATGCCTCATTAGAAGCTGCTTCAAGAATCGTGGACGCGTTCGACGCCGACGCGTCGGGAACGATCGAACGGGAAGAGTTCGTGCAGTGGGCTTTGGCCCGGTTCCTGGCCAAGGCCCCGACGACGTTACCCGAACTGGTGGACGCCGAGACCAATAAACCGTGGAAGATTCCCCAGGAGGGCGGGCTTGAAATTTTATTTGTAAGTGACCCGCAGCCGCCGTCCCACGACATGTGTTGTTCAGACTTAGGAAATGAGGGCTTCGTACGCAACTTGAAGCTGTGCGACCCCATGACGCGTTGTCGATTGTTTCTGAGAGCGGTTGAAAACACGGACGTCTACTTCACCTGCGCCCAAGCCCAGATTTTAATAGAGGACGGGGGGCTGGAAGAGGATGTGCTTGAGAAATTGTTACTCGTGATGGCCTCTACGGACGACGCGTTTACTTTACTAGAGAAGAACCTGGCATTGGACCAACGGGTGCGCTTGCGAGAAAAGATGGGCCCCGTCTTCGACGCTGTCACAGGTGCAGTTTCAGGCTTCTACCTCCTCAATTTACAAGAAGCGTCCGACAGACTATGCGCGAGGAAGCTCTGCGAACTCAACAACGCCCAGCGGCTCGCTGCCAAGACGTCGAGCCGCGCCGACACGTCCCAAAAGGGTAATTGGCAGAACTTCCGGAATGAATTTTATGAGAACAAGCCCCTCGCTCTATCTTCTTCCTTCTTTGCGGAACCGCCCGGCGGGCCGATAAGGGGCCGTTTGAAATTCGACTTTGTGTCGACGCGGCGGCCGAAGAAATCGCACAAAGCGTTAAGCACCAAACGGTTCCTCCACCTCTGCGGGCAGCTCCAACTGGGCGAATTGATGAGGGTGGCCCGCTTCTACGAGGCGATGAACCCGGTCCGCCGGGCCCGCGCCTCGTTCTACCACGGCCGGCTCGACAACGTCTGGCCGGGCATTGGAAGCCGCGCGCGCGATACGCAGGAGGAGGCGGAGCCGGTAAGTACGGGCGAGACCGCGGCGGACGAAGCCGCCTACTTGAAGGAGCGGCGCGAGGACGATATGAGGGAGGCCGGGGACCGGCGCGCCGCCTACGCTCTGGCCTCGGCCGCGCATAGCGCAGAACCGAACTTCCAGGACGACTCGACGAGCGACGACGAGTCCGGGGACGATCGTGGCAGGCAGAGCACGGTGGTGTTGGGTTGCGCCCTGCCCTGGTGGGTGCGTCGCCGGGACGTTGTGAGGAAGTGGCGCGACGCCAAACACTCGACCTACTTGACGACGCAGTGGTTGCCCGTGGAGAAGCCCCCGAAAGCGTCAAAGAAGAAGGGAGGTAAGAAGAAGAAGAAGAACGAGAAGAAGCAGGCGCCGGCCGAAGTCGTCGCGAGGGAAACTGCGGACGAGGCCCACTCGGACTCGGAGGGCGAGCCCGGCATGCATCAGTTCGCGGTCTTCGCGCCGGCGACGCCGCCCTACGCGGCCAAATCGTTACCGTGTCGCGCGTACGCCATCGTGCACCACCAATTAGCGACCCTGCGCGTCGCGACGACCCCGCTCTGGCTCTCGACGGAACAGGTCGAATTTATAGTGCAACAGTTCCCGGCCGACGACTTCGGCCGCGTCGCCGCGGCCGTGATTCTACACGCGCGCTGCGTCGACCTCGAGAACTACCACCGCCTCCTCCGGGGGCTGGAGCCGCGGGAGCAGCTCGAGCTGGTGCACCGCCTGGGGTGGCTCAACTGCATGAACCCGCTGCACCCGGAGCGGATCTACGCGTTGGATTTAAGGTCCCCCGAGCAACGCGAGATGTGCAAGGTCCTGGTGAAGCTCGCGAGCGAGGAGCCGGGGACGACCTGGGTCGGCGCGGCCTACAAGGGGAGCGCCCTGGACTCTTTTGGGCCCGGCTGGGAGCGGCCCGCCGCGTGGTCGTCCGAAGACCACGAGTTGAAGGGCGAAGGGGGGCCGCCCAAAGCTGGGAGGTTGCAGCTGCGCTACTCGTCGGACCCGGCCCGGGGCTGCGCCCCGAAGTGGGCGTTGAGGAGGGAGCTGCGCGCGCGGTTCCTGTGCGGGGAGGCGCTGGAGTTTTAAATTTATACATGTACTAAGCACAGTCGCGTCCTCTGTTCAAACAGGGTAGCCCGTCGGCCGCCCGAGCAGTAGGTCGAGCTTGCGGTTCATGGGTCGAAAAAAATCGTCTAACGTGGCCGCATGCTCGGCGTCTAAAGCGGAGGCGCCGCCGTCCCGGGCCACGTTGCGCTTCGCCGACGTCAATTCGACCACGACACTCGACGACTTGTAGCCGTCCGCCCCCAGGTAGGGCAGGCCCAGCCACTCGACCATGCGCGCCACCGCCGCGTCATCAAACCGCTCTAAGACATCGACATACACTGAGGAAGGAAAGTGTGCGAACCAGGGGAGCAGCTGGTAGTAGTACGCACTCTTCAACACGTAGGCCTGGAACAAGTTCCCGTGGAAGTTGATCGGGGCGCACCGGCCCGAAGCCAGATCTCCAATCTTCTCCACGCGCGTCGAGGCGACGTCGCGGGCGGCGCTTTCGTTCGCCGCTAGGCCTAACGCCGTGTCCCAACAATTAGCGTATCTCTGCGTATGTTTCATTCCCGCAACAACAGCCTCCCAAAATGTTCGCTTGTCGTTGTACAACGCTATTCTCATGTGCGTCTTCATCACGTACTGGCTAAACGCTCGCTTCGCGGGATCCCGCAGCATCGCTATATATCGCGCGTTTCGGCACTCCGTGCCGCCATAAGATAACGAGGCGCAGATCTTGTCCCGGACGTTGCCCAGTACGAGGTAGTGCGGCGTGTACTCGATCACAAAGTAGGGCCCGTCCCTCGAATCCTCCAAGCGCCAGCGACCGATCGCGGGCGCCTTCCGCGCTAGGGACTGGCGTGGTAGAGGCAACGCACGCCGCAGCGCTCTAAGGGTATTCTCGGCGTCGCCGCGCATGATGTTCGTCCCCTGGGGCGGCGACCAGACGTGCGTCTCGCCGTGCGTGTGCGGCTCGGGGTACATCGGGGCGATGCGCGGATGCGCCGCCAGGGCCTCGTACAGCGTGGTCGTCCCGGACTTGGACGCCCCGATCAGAAACAAATTCGGTAGACACGCCGCCGCGGCGCACTGGCCGGTCACGTCGTCGTCGGCGTCGTCACCGGTCACATCATCTAAGTTCGCACCGGCGGGCTTCTTGCGGTCCGCCTCGAAGGCCTCGCGCCACGTCCGCTTGTGCAGCGGCGCGCAGCCGTCCGGCAGGCGAAAGTCTCCACCAAACGTCAGGCCCCGCCTTCTGTTCTTCACGAGTTCAAAGGCGCGGATACGGTTCTGCGTGCTCTTGAAGAGGGACCGCGCGTTCTGGTCCTGCGGTAAGGCATCGTCCTCGAGTTCTCCGTCGCTCTGCGCGCAGGTGCCCGCGAACAGGGGCAGCCAGTCGTCGACGGTCGCGTTGTGGGGCGGCCGCGGGCTGTAGGCGTAGCGCCGGTCCCACATGGACGCCTTGCCGATGACCCGGTCGGTTTCCCGCGCCTTTTTGGAGCGGAACGTGCGGCCCCAGCTCACGCGCTTGGCGGTGCCGGGCCGGCGCGACCGCGGCACGCCGTGGGCTGGTAGTTTCGGGGGCAGCGCTTCGCTCCGGTGCGTGTGGAGGTAGAGGTGCAGACTTATGGTGAAGGCGCAGAGGAGCCCCACGCAGGCGTTGATGTTGCATTTCATCCTTCGGCTCTATTTACACCCGCGGCATCGCGGGCGCAGCAGCACTGCTATGCCGAGCCTGAATAAGGATAGCTACGGAACAAGGCTTGGTCAGACAGCCAGCTAAGGACTCTCAACAGCCAATGCAGCTGCCGTTGGTCTGCGCTGCCCTGCGCTACAAGCTGTATCGAGGCTTAAATGGCAAATTTATGCCTGCGTGCGGGTTTACCCTAGCACGGGTTTTTGCTGGCCCGAACACAACGTTGCCGCTGTAAGCGGCCGCGCGCTGGGCACCTGAGGCTCGCAAGCTTTCCACAGCCCCCTGGGACAAGCGCCACCACCATGGCGAGCGCAGGCGCACTCAAGTCGTTCGGCGCTGAGCTCTTGGCAGCCTTACCACGCGCGGACGCGCCGCCAGCAGATCAGCTAGCGGCCCCGACAGCGATACGCAGCGCGTCAGATGAACTGGAGGTCGCGCGGATCCTGCGCTCGGCCGGAGACCTCGCCGGCGCCGAGGCGACACTATTGGCAGTCGCGGGCGCCGCGCGCGTGCACGCCGCCGAGACGATGTCGACGCGATCGCTCTACACGGTTATCCGAACTTCAGCGGGCTTAGCCGAAGTAGCGGTGGCACGCGACGATTGGGCAGGTGCCGAGCATGCCGTCAGTCTTGCGTTGGGGGCGTCCGAAGCGCTCGCGCCGGAGGTGGCGAACCGCGAGTTAGCGCTCGTCGCCAGGCCACTGGCGCTCGCGGCAGTCGGTTCGGGACACGCTGAGGCCGCGCGCGGTCTCCTCGCCTGGGCCGAGGGCGTGCTGCGCGCGGGCCCGGCGCCGCAGTCGCGCGCGCCGGTGGTGCGGGCGGCGGCGCGCGACGTCGAGCGAATGCGGCAGGCCCTCGACGTCAGGGCGCCGCTCGCCATGCTCTCGCCTAACGTCCGGCGGGCTCTCCGCGCCGGCGCCGCCAAGCCGACGACGAGCGCGGCGTGGCCGCTGCGCGGCCAACCCGCGGCGGTGGCGCGCGTGGCGTCCTTTCTAGCGATCAGCGACGCCGCTCGCTTCGCCGCGTGCGCCAAGGCGACCACGTCCGCGGCCGACGTGGCGACGTGGCGCGACCTGCGACGCGCGCACGGCGAGTCAACGCCCCCGAGGCGCCGCGGCGCCGCGGCGTCCGACGACTGCTGCGTCTGCTTTGACCCACTCGGAGACAAGGCGACCACGCTCCGGTGCGGCCACGCGCTGCACAAGAGCTGCCTCGACGCGTGGCGGCGGAAGGGCGGTGCGACGTGTCCGCTCTGCAAGGCGCCGGCCGCTCGGCGATCGCGGGTCTCCGACGCGTTGCTGAGATCACCGTCCGACGAAGGGTCCGCTGCAATAAAGCGGGCCCTGCGACGCGTCACCACGGCGCGGCAGGCCGATTGGCACCTCGCCCGCGACGCGGGCTCTGCGGCCTACTGCGCGCGGGTGGACCCTTCCCGGAGTGTTGACGAGGTCGTCGAAGAGATGGTCGTTTTCGGACCTCCGTCGCTACGGGCGAAGGCGGCCCGCGCTATTGGAGCTTTAGGTGCTTCGGAGATCGAAATTGGTTCCGTGCTAGATACGACCCACGTAAACGGGCCGCTGCGGGTTAACGTCGTCGCGACGGCGCCGGCGCGGGGGAGGCAGGCGTGGACAATCCACGTCGTCGCCGCGCCGCCGAGAGACGCACAGCGGGCCCACATCTGTGTCGGCCTCGGTCTCGACAAGTCGCGCCGCGTCGAGCACTTTAGCGTGATCTCTCGCTCCGACGGCGCGACCCGGCGCGGCGCGCTCCTGCGGCAGACGTCCTGGGTCCTCCATTTCCGAGCCGGCAAGAAGCCGCTCCTCTGCGCGGAAAACGGGGACGCTCCAGTCGATGGCACGGACGCCTTCCGCTTCGCCACGGCGGGTGGCGCTGCCGCCGACGTCATTTGCGCCGGAGATTGTATCGAGGTCTTCGCGGACCTCGGCGCCGACATTCTACGCGTCCGGCACCGCTCGGCGGGCGAAGACGCCGCGGCCGCGCCGGTCTACGAGGCCCCCCTGCGACGCTTCGGCTATGACGGCTCGGCGCGCCTCCGACCCGTGCTCGAGGTGCGAAATGGCCAGCGCAGCGAAGGGGCGGGCGATCCGCTCCGGCAGTCCACATCCCTCAAGGCGCGCGTCGCGGCGAACCCCTGGGACGGCTGGCGGCTGCGCGTCGAGCCGACGACGAGTATTCCGCCGGGGCTCTTCAAGCCAAAGAAAGTGCACGCGTTCTAATTCACTATTTGTCCGTCCCCCGCCATCCGTTTCGACATCCAGTGCCGGCGGTGCTTTTCAAGCCCGCGAATTCAAGTGCACGCGTTTTAAGTCACAAGTTACCCGTACTCCTCCTCGTCCGTCTCGACATCCAGCGCGCGGTACGGGTCGAAGGGCAAAACCACGGGCAGCCCCCCCGCCTCCGGCGAGTCGTGCGCCCAGATGGGCTCGGGGAACTTGTCCGAAGCGGCCACACATTTATTGACAACCTTGAGCAGGTGCGGGTTCTCCAGCGCCGCGGCCACCCGCTCCTTGTCCGCCAATTGTTTATTGATCTCGTCCTCGGACGCGTGCCCGCCCGGCGCGATGGCCACCCTAAGCTTGAACCGCGCCGGCAGCGACCGTATCAACTTGACGCTCAGGCACAACCCGATGAGTGTGGCCATGGAGCAATGGGGGATCGTAGGCGTGAAGAACACGTCCACGTAGGGCGGCTGCTCGCCCACGTGCACGTCCTCCATCCTGGCGACACGTAGCTCCTCGAGCGACGACTCCTCGTGCTCCGGGTCCCGTATATCGCGGATGATGTCGAAGATTTCTTCCCGCGTGAACGGCTCGCGTTCGCCGTTCGTGGCACCGCTCAAGTCGATGGTGACGCGCTGCCGCCGCGCGACGCGGTGGATCTCGGGGTTGAGGTTCTGGCCGGCTTCCGCCGCCTCCTTCTGTGCGCGCGCCTCGAGAGCGGCGACGTCGGCCATCGTCTGTAAGCGGTGCGGCCGGCGTGGCGTGTACTTGTTGCTTTGCAGTGAGCAGTGATTTGTGCTGTTGCTCTGCGTGTATAGCAGTACGTCCTCCGCTGGCCTGCCGAATTTGCAAAAAAAAATGCTGCGTCGTGCGGGTTTTCACTTTGCAAAACGGGTTTTGCTCGAGGCAGTTTTAAGCGCAAATCGTTTTGTGCGAGCCGCGAGAGCTGGCGGGAGCAGCGTGGAAGGTCGTCCGTGACCGTTACCGCTCGTGAGTGAAGTGACAGCAAGGGGAATCGCAGCGACGCCTCTAAAAAAGCCATCCAGCCGTTGCAGGCGAATCGGCGGATTCCAGCCGCGCGCCGGCCATGGATGCCATCACGGAGCCCCTCACGGCCCTGAACCTCCGGCCGAAGAAGCTCGCGCGCCTCTCGGGCGAGCAGTGCGCCCTGCTCGGCGCGCTGGCCGCGCCCGCGCCGGACGCCATAGCAAGGACGTGGCGGAGCGCCGTGCGCGCCGCGCCGCGGTGCGACGGCGCCACCCTCAGCGCCGCGCTGCGCCGCTACGACCTCGACGGCTACGGTTTAGTACGACCGGGCGTCTTCGACCTGGCCCTCGACGCGTGCGGCGTGCGGCTTCTTAAGGCCGAGAAGCGCCGCTTCTTCGAGAGCCTGGACTACGCGCGCTGCCAGCGCTGCGACGCCGAAGTTTTGGTGGCGCTGTGCGCGCACTGGCGCCGGAGCCCCTCGGACGAGACAATATCTCTGGCGAGCGCCGTGGGCGCGAAATACGACCACGGCGCGGCCTGCTTTTTGGCGGAAGCCCAGGCCTTCAAGAAGCGCCTGGCGGACGCCTGCGAGCGCTTGGACGTGCACGGGCTCGGGGCGCTGAAGAGCGATGCGTTTGCGCTGGCGTGTAGGGACGCCGGCCTCGCGGCGCCGTCCCCGGACGTGCTGGCGCGGGTCGCGCCGGTCAAGGCTGACGGTAGGCACGACTACCGCGTGTTACTAGACTTGGACGGTGTCGACACGGAACGGTTGGAGCACCACGCCCCGGGTGCTCCTGTCTGGAGGGAAGCGGAGGAGGCCTGGGCCGACGCGCGGGCGTTCTACGGGACGCAGTCCGCGGACGGTTTGCGCCAGGCCCTGGCGAGGGCCGGCCTGCCCCTCGGGGCCGACGACGTATTAGGACTGTGGCGCGCCGCGGGCCGCCGCGGCGACTGCTCCTTAGCTGCATTGGACGCGTTCTTCCGCTTAGCACCGACACGCGTCAAGCCGCCCAAAGTCCCCAACGGCGTGCGCGAGGGCGCGCCCTTCGCCTGCGGCGGGGACCCCCAGCACCTCTGGCAGCCGCCGCGGCCGCCCTCGCGCACGTCGGGCGTCTGGCGCGCCGAGGAGGAGACCGAGGGGGCGTTTGACGGGTGGCACCATTTGGGGTTTGCCGACAAGCGGCCGGCCTCCAAGGGCGACTTCGAGGTCTGCCCGCCGTCGCCGTCCCGGCGACCGGATTCAAATTTTGTGCAGGGCAAGGTCGTACCGCCCTTTTGGACGGCCGACGCGCCGCCGCCGCCGCCCGCCCAGGGCTGCGGTGACCACACGACGCGGAAGCACCATCGGGGCGTGCGCGAGGCCTCGCAGACGCCTTTTTTTGGTCCCGGCTCCAAGGGCGCCGGCGCCAACCAGAAGGACGAGGGGAGTGGGGTTCGCATTCCGGAGTTGGCGCAGCGCATGCGTGTGGCCGCCCAGAACGATGAGAAACTCGCGCAGACGGCGCGGTCGCAGTTTAGGACGGGGGAGCCCTCGTTGTCTAGAGGTGAAGTGGCCGGTCTAGCCCAGCACTTGGGCTGCGTGCCCTTCACGGCGGCGGACGTGGACCGCGTGGTGTACTGGCTCGCGTCGGGCGTGCAGCAGCGGGACTCGGTCTACGACGTGGACGGGCGGGTCTTGCACGACCGGGACGACAGTTTGCGGGCCCTGATGGGCCTGGAGCGCCAGGGCCACCTCGAGGCGGGCGCCGCGTCTAAGGAGCGGGCGGCTAGATTGCGGGGGCGACGAGGGTTCTCGGCCATCTCGGCCTCGGCCCGGAGAGCGTGCTACCGCGTGCTGCGGGCATCGGACTTGGTCGCCTCAAAGTGCGAGGCCGCGGACGCCGAGGGCTTCGGGTACTGCGGGGCGAAGAGCCTGGACGCGGCGTTGAGGGCGGACCCCGTTTTATTAGATGCCGCCGACCGCCAGGACATTTGTGACTGGTGCACGCTTGACGGCAAGGTCGACTACGCGGCGTTGTATGAAACGTTATCGCGGGTCCTCGCCGAGGACCGGCGCTTGCGGACGGACCTCGAGGTGCCGTCGGCCAAAGTGTCGGGCCGGCGGCACCAGGACGAGCTCGCCACGAAGCACGGCACCGCGCACACGCCGGCCTTACCGGGCTGGGTCGGCAGCGACGGCCAGCCGCCCCGCAAGGGCCGCATGCGCGTGGCCGGCGACCTCTACGACCGGGCGGGCGCCGTAGGCGGCGCCCAGGACGGCGGGGTCCTGAGCGGCGCGCAGAAGCGGCACTTCGGGAGCGACCCCCGAAAGTTCCACCGGCACTTCGACGACGGCGACGAGTTCGGGGACGGATTGGTGCCGGTGGCGCACGCGCGCCATTATACCGAGGGCGTCGCGGGCGGCGAGGCGCCCGAACATCCACGTCGCCACCACGGCGACGGCGACGAGATAGGAAAGGGCCTCGTGCCGCTTAGAGAGCACAACCTGGTGGACGGGGGCGCGCGGGCCCCGCCCCGCCTCCACCGCCACTACTACGATGGGGACCAGCTACACATGCAGTGGGCGACGGGCACGCCCGAGAAGCGCGTCCGGCCCATGGTCGACGCCCTGCCTGAAGATAGGGCGCTCGTCGCGCGCGCGGCGGGCGCCGCGGAGTTTAGGGGGGACGACCTGGACGCGCGGGAGAAGCGGCTCGAGGCCCGCGCGCCGGCGCGGCGGAGCCCGGTCGACGTGCACAACGCGGTCCGCGACAAGCTCCGGGGGTCCGTGGCCTTTGCGGGGTCGTCGCAGACGGCGGCGGTGCGCCTGCGCCACGCCTTCAAGCGCCACGCGCAGGGGGGCGTGTCCGCGGGCGGCGGGGCGCTGCTCCTCTTGGGCGCGCGGGGCAACGTCGGCGCGGGCGCAGGCGCCGTGGCCGCCCCGACGGACGTGGAGCAGGTCCTGCGGGAGCTTGGCGTCGAGCTGGACGCGTCCGAGCTCGAGGCGCTCATCGGCAAGGTCTCGGGGAACGCCGTGCCCGTGGAGGCGGTCGTGCGGAACGTCGCGCGGTGCGTGGCGGGCGTTTGCTAGGTTTCTTCTTGAGTGCGTGAGTGGCTAACTATTTTACCCTTCGATCATCCGCTCTTCGCCCATCGTGATAGCAGTACTGCTCGCTATTGAAAACCTCGGAAACCCGTTTTATATTATACTTAAGAGCTTTACTAATAGCTTGAGCACACCTGGGTGCCCGAAACGCTAGCTCGACAATTCGCCAAACCCGTTTCAAATAGAAGTTTACACCACTAAAATACTTAAAGCTCGCCCCCAACCCGCCGCCCCGCCGCCGCGGCCAGCCGCTCGATCAACTTCGGCGGGAGCAACTCGAGGTCCGCGAGCGGCTCCTTCGGCGGCTCCGGGGGCTCCTCCGCGGTTCGGATAGCCTCCGTCACGTCGTCGCACAACTGCACGAGGTCGCGGCCGAACTCGTCGTCGGGGAACGCCTCCTTGAGCGCGGAGACGTCGACCGCGTTACGGGAACGCCAACCCGCGCCGCAATGCGGCACGGCCGCCAGCACCGCGCGCAGGGGGCGGTCCGCGCGGCTGGTGGGCGGCGCCTTTGCCAAGACGGCCGCGACGGCGTTGCACGCGTCGGGAGGCACGGCGCGGCCCTCCTGCACGAGGTCGCCGATCAACGCCGCGACCTTGTCCGCGACGGCCCACGCTTCATTCGCGGCCGACTCTTCAAGCGCCGCGGACGCGAGCTTCGACAACGCGGCCATGCCGCGTCGCCCGAACGTGCGCTGAACGGCCGCCGAGCCTCGTAGCGTGCAGCCTAGAGCATACACGGACGCCTTGCGCTCGGGCCAACTCATTTCGTTGAGCATGGCCACCAGGCGCGGGAGCACTTCCGCCTCGAGCACCCAGTGCTGAAAGCCGTGTTTCGCCGCCGTCCCGACGCACTGCGCCGCCCGTCTACGGATCTCCGACGAGTCCGACGAGAGCAGCCCCGCGAGCGCTGGCCAGCCGCCCAGCGCGTCGTGGAAGTCTTTGGCCGCGTCGAGATCGGAGAGCTCAAAGTCCCTGCGTGAGAATCAAAAGTGAGCATTATATACGCCATCAACGCGACGCCCGCTCGATGTGGACGCGGCGATACGCACAATTCGTCCAGAGCATCGAGCTTGTCCTGATGGTCGTCTTGAAGGAGCGCGGCGAGGCGGTTCTGGAGCGACTTCGCGGCGTCGCTCAGCCGCTCGGACCACTCCCTTAGCGACACTTGGCGGTCCGCCCAGAGCGCGTCCAACTCGTCATCAGTCAACCCGTCGACCTCGCCCACCTCGTCGGGCGGCAGGCGCTTCAAGGCGCTGATGATGGCCTCGCGCTTCGTGAGGTTCGCCGTCGTGTCCTCCGCGCGCGTCGCCTCGTCGACCGATTTGCGCCACCGGTGCTCCATGAGCGTCGCGTTCACGTCGACGTCCACTTCTACCTGGTTGGTCGCGACGTTCATGCGCGTCGCTGCGCCGTCCGGGACGTCCTGGCCCGCCGGCCACTCGACCCACTCGGCACGAGAGGCTGCGCATAGGAGCAGCAGTGTGCAGCGGCTGCGGCGCATGGCTCGAATGCTTTGCGCAGGGCACAAAGGAGGTATGAGTGAGTCGTAAGCGCGTGCTAGCGACTGGTGTAGCGATCTGTGCTCGGTGGGAGCGCTGCCGAGGCGCGCTCACATGTGGCCAGGTGGAGGTTCGGGTTCGTCGGCAGTGCCCCACGCCGCCCCTGGAGGGGTCCCCTCAAATGCCCCACCAAAACGCCCCCTTTGTACAAGTCCCCTGTGGCGCCCCCCGGACCCGGCGCACCATCAGACTCGAAGAGACCCGCGGCGCAACGTCGACCGTCCGCGCGCCACCCCGGGCTTGTTCGGCTCTCCGGCCGGCGGGTGGCGTGTTGATGGGGTGCATGAGGGTAGAGAAGAGAGAGAAAGAGAGAAAGGAGTGAGGGGAGGGGAGGGGTGCCGGAGAGCGCATGCGCTACTCCAGCCAGTAAACAATTATTCCAGGATCTGAATGCGAAAGCAGACGACCACCAGGATTACCCAACCGTACAGTTAAACTGAGTGCAATGGTGGGCTCCCCTAGTCATCAGTTGACTGATTGATCTCAGCCGAGAGCTGAACAGGTAAGTATGCCTTAGCCGCATTCTTGACCAGACTAATCCAAGATCGACATATCGAAATTGCGTCCAGAACTGACGGCGCGTGAGAACAGGCGTCTTTCGAACCCGCACGCCCTGGACCGCACAAATCCGAGGCGCCGCCGCGAGCCGCTATAAAATCACCGCGCGTGGTTACGACGCGCCGCGCGACAAGAAAACGCGTTGGGCCACCGTGATACGCAGCGCTAGCGAAAATAGCCGCGTTTCGAGAGCCTATACACCGCTGCAGAAGAGAAACAGGAGCAGCGCAGCGAAAACGTTAGCACTGCTATCGACGCCAGTGGTTGCGCTTATCGAGCATAGCTCCGTCTCTTGCTACCACGATCACGTGCCGCAGCGGAGCCATGGAGAAACCATCCCTAGCCTCACCGCTCGACGCGCACCTCCCGTCCGCCGTCGTCGGCACCATCCTCATGCGCTACTTAACGCCGGATGCCTGGGCGATCTGCCGCGTAACGGCGCGCGGCTGGGAGGTGCCCGCGTTCGCCGCGATGCTGCACCCCTGGCGGTCGCGAGCCGCGGAGCTCCAGAAGCTCGTGCACGCGCCGTCGCCGCCGCCCGCGTCGCTCGCCGAGACGCTGGCGCTCCTGCAGCACTGCTCGCTGGCCGACGATAATAGCAGCGTCGGCGTCGGCGTGATCCCGCTGCTAGCAGTCGGCGCGAGGCCGGCGCGGCACGTCGAGCTCCGCTGCCCGCAGCGCAGTTGGCGGGCGTGGATGCCGCTCGGTCTGCGGTTCGGGGCGGGGGTGGATGTGGCGCGCGAGGTTCGCCGCGTCGCGCCGATCCCGCCGGTCTGCGAGCTGGTCGCGCGGGACCCCGAGTCCGTCGGCGCCCTGAGCGCCCTCGCCGACGAGCTGGATCGGACGGGCGCGTGCGGCGTCGTGGCGACGGCGACGTGCGACCTGCTGCTCGTGCCGCGTAAGGCCGTGCTCAAGTGGCTCGACGACTGCTTGGCCGTCGAGGCGCGCCACGCGGAGGGCCTCGACCCCCAGAAGGCGGCGGCGCGGCGGCTGGCGGCCCTCCCGCCGCGCGGCGCCGCGAAGGACGACGCCTCGACGCTCTGGGCCGTCGTCGTGCCGCGCCGGCCGGCCGCGGGCGACGAGCCCGCGGCGCAGATCGAGGGGCTCCTGCGCATGGCCCGGGGGTTTCGGCGCGCTGCGGGGTGATGTGGATAAGTATATGGATAGAACTTCCCATCTTTATTTGAGGATCGTCCGGGTTGGGTGCTGGTCCAAAGATATCGATGCGACACTTAACCGGGGGCCAAAAAAATGATTTCTTGATTCGCGGTGACCAGTCTGTCGCGCCGGTGGAATCCTGTCAATCCGTGGTCCAGAGGTCTCTCTGGGGTCGCTTAGGGTCGGTAATAGACGTGTACAATCGCCTACACCGC
>Ga0302122_10000743_pt1 | contig 20244 bp, 9 predicted proteins | sample CB21_SCM_MG_FD_203115 | JGI IMG/M metagenome (GOLD analysis project Ga0302122, IMG submission 203115) | Marine microbial communities from Western Arctic Ocean, Canada - CB21_SCM | ecosystem: Environmental > Aquatic > Marine > Oceanic | place: Canada: Western Arctic Ocean | collected 2017-09-28
GTCGATGGGCATCTGCATCGTGTACGTGTCCACGTGCTGGGCCTTGGGCGCTTCGGCCCTCAGGTCGCGGTCGAGGCGGTGGTACTTGGACCGGACGCCCGCGCCCGGGAGCTGGTAGGACCCGCTGGGCGGCGCGAACTCAACCTTCTTCGGGCGCCTTTTGGCCGAGTTGCGCCGATACGCGGTCCGGGCCGACCCGGCGGAGGTCCTCTTCGCGGACCCGCGGGACCCGGCGGACGGCCGCCGCTTACTTGCCGACGCGAGGGCCGCCCGCTTGGGCGACGTCGGCGGCACGATGTCCCTTGCGCTTTTGTCGGGGCCCGCCGCGGCCGCCGCTTTCGTGCACTGCGCCACCGCCGCGTCGACGGCGGCGTCGGCCGCGGCGATGGCTTTCCGCAAAGATTCGGCGCGCGCCGCGTCGTTGGCGCGCGTCCGCGGCGTCCGCGCGGGGCCCGCCGCAAAGGAGACCGGATGCTTCGTGTTTCGTACCGCGTCGCGGTGTGCGAGCGCCGCTGTATGAGCCCGCTCCGCCGTGTCTAACTCGGCCGCGCGCGTCAGTTTGGCGTCGCGCCGCCGATCCCGCTCAGTGGCCGCCCGCAGGAACATCTCGGCGGCGCCCGCGCTCTCCTTGGCCTTGGCCCGCAGCGTGCCTAGGGACGCCAATAACTCCGCGTAGTCGTCCACGTCCGACGGCTGGTCAACATGCAATTTAGCGCGGATCGGCACGTACTCCTCGAGGACTTGCCGGTGGCAGTCGGCCATACCACCCAAAGAAGCGCCCGCTATATGCGCGTCGCTGCCGAGAGTGAGGGGGCCCGCCACGTCCGAATCTAGATGGCGGACGCCCCGCGTGAAGAACAGCGCGTGGAAAAGAGCTAATAAAGTGTCCCGATCCTGGCGCAACTCTTCTCGGGACGGGGGGACGGGCAGGTCCTCGATGGTCGCCAGGACCTTCTGGGAGGCCGTCAGTTTCGCCTCGCCGCCGCGCCGCGCCCGCACCGGCGTGTCCCGCCTCGAGGAGATCATCAGGCCGTCCGCGGCCACCCTGGAGTTGTTCTTCGAATGCGTGCGGTCGAAGAGTAGCCCGGCCTTGACGCGCGCGTCAATCACCTCCTTGGGCACGTTCTTGGCCTCACGATCCAAGCGCTCCAAATCGTCCTCGGACAGCTGCGCCTTGATGCCTCGAGCTTCGTCGCCGGCGAACGCCGCGACCATGACGTCGTAATCGCCCTCGTCCTCACTCATAGTTTTATCATCATCATCATCCAACGCGAAGCCCTCCACGAGCTGTGAAAAGTGCCGGACGCCGCTTGTCACGTCGGGGCCCGCGGCACTTGACGTCGTCCGCCCGGGCCGGCCCTTACTACGTAGTGAATCGCGGAGTAACGCCAGGTGGGCGCATTGCCTTCTCTTGCGCTGGCGCCGCCTTTCCGCGGCGCACTCGCGCGCGTGGAGCTTCCTTGCAACAAAGAGCTGCTCTTGTACTTTCTCAGGTCTTGTATAGGTGCGCTTCCGCACGATCTCTTTACAAGCGGAGATGGAACACGCCCTTCTCAGAACCTGGCGCACGTCGGACTTGGCACAGGCCTGGCGCAAAAAGTCCCGGGCCTCCGCCTCGAGATGAGCTACTAATTCGTCCTCCGGAACATCCGCGCCGGCCGCGTTCCCCAGGCTCCGTCGACTGGCTTCGCGGTGGGCCGCACTAGCCGCCTTCGCGAAGGCCACGCCCACTTCTAGAGCTTCTCCTCTAGGATCCGGCTGCCTCCGGTAGTTCTCCTTCAAAAGTTGCGCCCGGTTCATCAGGTCGCCCGCCGAGCCCTCCTTGGAAGAGCCCCAGGGCCACCACATGTCCGCGGGGCCCAGGGACGGCGCGGGGTACTGCCGGAAGCGGGGCGCGTACCGCCGCCGGCCCCGCTCGTCGACTAAACGCGTCTCGAACTTCTTTTCCGTAAAGCGCTGGGGCAGGTTCTGCACCTCCTCCATTCCCTCGTCGTCGGCTCTTAACATCTCGATGATGGAGGCGACTCGAAGGGCGTTCTCGCGATCCTTCGATAATACACGGTGTTCCCGGTCCGACGTGATGGCGTCCTGGACCGCGATATCGGCCCGCACCCTGTTCTTGAAGGCGAGGCGCCTTGCTTTAGCCACTTCCAGTTCCCGCTGGTCTTGTTCGTCCACGACTTCCGGAATCGATGGAGTGAGCCAGCCCCGTTCGCGGGCTTCCCGGTAGCGGTGCGTCGCCACCCGATATTCTAAATGGTGCGGGTTCGGGTCCACGTCCTGGGGTATGATGAAGTTGGAGGGGTGCCCACCTAAACTTTCAACGGCACCTAACGCTTCGTCGTCCAGATCCCACTGCGCCAGGCCGTCGCCCACATAAATGGTGCGCATCTGCTCGTCGATCTCGTTTTCCTCGTCCTTGAAGTTCTTCGGCTTCACGTCGGGCTCCCAGTCGGGCACCACCTCGATGGGTTGGGCCGGCGACGCGGCGTAGACCCGGCCCGGGTCGCATTGGTACCAGGCGGACCGGCCCATCGTGCCGCGCTCTCGCTACCAGAGTGGTTTAGGTCTGCCCGCCTTCCCGCCCGACGAGGCAGCAATCCCGCGCGTCGTGGCTGGGGCAGCCTCGGCTGTCGGCCTTACCGGTTAGTGAAGTAGCCCGCCGGCGCAACACGAGCGGTGGGCGAGCCCTGCGACGAGTCCCTTGATGCCTGGCTCCTCACGGTCCGCTCAGGCGGTCGCACTGCCCCGCAGCACAGCGCCCAGCTTAAAACATGCCGGAACCCTATTTGGCTCGATTAGTAGGATTGCCACACGAAAGTTCCCATCGGCCGCAGTCCTCGGTCGGCACCACTCCTACTCGCGCCGGAACCGACCGGGTCGGGGACGAATCTGGCTTTTTGTAATCTTGTGCTCCGGGAAAGCACACCCGCCATTGGGCCGCCAACGAGAGCTGCGTTCTGGGAACGACTTTGACAGTGCAGACGCCCTGCGGACGCGATGCGCGGGGCACTAGCTGCTCGAGGCTGCCCCAGCAATCGATAATGAGCACAGGCCTGCTTCAGCGCACCACCGTCGCGGCCGACGCCGCGACGGATCGGACCAAGAGCCTCGAGGGTTTAGCGAATGATCTGGACCGCGCCGCACAGCGCGTACGCGCGCTGGAGCGTCGCCGCGCGAAATCAGCGCGCGCCGCATTCGGCGCCGCGGCGCGGAAGCGGCGGCGCCCGCCGCCGCTGCGACGGAGTTCCACGAACGTCGCTGTCGAAGAAACGCTGCCGCGGCCGCCCACGGCCGCCGCTGCCGAAGAAACGCCGCCGCAGCTGCCGATAAACGCGCCGAGGACGCTCCAGGAAGCCCTGGCCACGCCGTCACCCGCACGCGCGTCGACGGCGCCGCCACCGGTGGACGACGCGGACGCGCTGGCCGTTGCGGCCCGAGCGCGCGCCAATGAACTTGCACAAGCCTCGGAAGCGGTGCGCGCCGCGCGGCTCGTCGCCCAACACGAGCCGCAACCCACACCATCCTTCACGTCATTAGTCGACGACTTCCTGCGGCCCATCGTCTTCGCGGAGGACCTGTCACCGGACGAGCCCGGCGGCTGGCTCGACGTGGCCGCGGGGGGCGCCTGGGCGCGGCGCTGGTGCGCCGTGGTGAGCGGCCCGCACGGCCCTGCCCTCGAGATCTCGAAGAGCCCTGGCGCGGCGACCGACGACGTCGCGTTGCTGAGCGGCTGCGTGGTCGAAGCTTCTGATGAAAAAAGTGGCCGCTTCGCCTTCCGCGTGGCGCACGCGCACCAGCGGACGCGCGTCCTCGCCGCGCGCAACAGGGACACGCGGCGCCAGTGGACCTCGACGCTGTCGGGGGCGGCGCGCCGCCACGCCGCGAGCGCGCGCGAACAAGACCTCGCGGTGGCTTCGGCCGCGGGTCGACGCCTACTTGCGGCGGAGCGGCGGCTCGGGGTGGCAAAAGAGCGGGGGCGGGTCGAGGGTGGGTAACTTGTGTGAATTTGGCTACAGCTATGGTGTGATTGTGCTATTGGTGCGCACCCTCGAAGGATAGTCTCACTAGACCCAAGATTGGAGGCAAACTACCTTAGAGGCTGTGCGGGATAGGGGCGGGAGGGGAACCAGGCCTCAGGGTCACCTGGCACGCGCGGTCGGCAATCGCGCGATTTTTTCTTCTTGGTTACTTGAACTTATTTCGGGTCTCATCAGATCAAGCGCACCGGGCGTCCCGGGCGATGACCGTCGCGGGCGAGGGATAATCGGCTAGAGTGACACCCGCGGAGTCGGAGCAATGGCATTCGCCATCCGAGCGCTCGAGGGCCGAAAAATATACGGCCCATAGGGTGGAAGGGAACTCACTGACACACGCGTCCCAGCACGCCAAGGAATCAGGAATGTTGGTGTCGCTGTTTAACTCGGTGGCAGGTTCTTCAACAGAGGTCAAACCAGGATAGAGACGGACCTGAGCTCCCCCCTCCGTCGTGTCCTCCTGCCGCGCCGCCCAGGTGCCTCCGTCGCTCAGGTGACACGCCTTGGCCCGTGGGATCCGTCACTTGACCTCCATTGACGTCAGCGCACTTGACCTCGACGTCGACGCATGGAGATTGGAAGCCCATGCCTAAAGAAATTAAAGCCGATCAATGTTCAGTGAGTCAGCCTTTCCGGCGGACCGCGACGCTGGTCTCCCGCCGTTGGCGGCCGGGACGGCGGCGAGGCCGCGAGGGCGAGGAGGAGGCGCGGCATCACGTTGAACCTGCGGAGTCAAGTCTGGGTTGAAGCTCAATTGTTCTCTCTTTAGGCTGGCTTGCGAGAGACGCCTCAGATCTCTTTAGTTGGTCTGGGGGCGGCCGCGCGGCCCCGGCGCGGGCCCACAATGCATGTCGAGGTAGCGGCCTGCTGGATTAATCGCAAAACAGTAGGTGACGCGGATGGGGTGCTGCTCGCGAGAGGTTATCGTGTCACGTGTTGCCGACACGATTCTTTTTTATTTTCCTGTGAGCACTTTGACGGGTTTTGGGCTCTGGCAGGGGCTGAATATAAAACCCGTCACACATTAGTCAGGGGCGCGTATCACCTCTCTCTCCTCTCTAAAGAGAAGTAAAGTATCTACAAACCATTCAGTATCTCAACATTCTACATTCTACTTCTAGTACTACAACATTACTCACTCATCACTCCAAACATGCACCCCCCGATCGTAGAACGAACACGACGCGACCCGCCGTGAGGCCTCGTGGCGCACCACGCCGTAGACGACGGAGCCGTGGTGCGCGTACACGCCGGCCACCGCCAGGCCGTCCGGCGTCACACGCACACTCAGAGCGCCGGCGTCCATGCACGCTACAAGGTACCCGCCCCCGTCGCGCGTTAAAGCGTAGGCGCCGCCGCCTACCGCCAGAGTATGTGTGGGCGCCGACGGCGCGCGCAGGTCCCACAGCCGCACGGACTCGTCGTAGGACCCGGTCGCCACAGTGTCGTCGCAGGCCACGGCCGTGACGCCGGCGTCGTGTTTTAAGGCTAGCGCCGGCTTGGGCGACCGGAGGTCCCAGCCCTTGAGAAAACCGTCGTCGGCGCCCGACACGTAGAGCCCCGTGTTCCGGTCGCGCCCGACGCACCAGACTTCCGCGGGGCAGCCCGGCGCGTAGGTGTGCGCGTCCCAGGCTTGGGTTTCCTTCAATTCATCGGTGTGCCAGAGCGAGACGCGCCCGGAGTCGCCCTCGGCGACGATCACATGGTCACCGTCCCACACGACGTCCGTGAAGAGGTGGCCCTTGGCCTCCGACGCCGCGGCGAGGGTCAGGTCGTCTTCACCAACATCGACGAGCGCGACGCGCCCGTCGGCCGTGGCCACCGCCAGCCGGGATCCGCGGGACGCCAGCGCGTAGCCGCCGCAGAGTTCCAATGTCTTTGAAACGACCGGCGCGCCCTTATCCGCATTTTCGAGTAAGCAGAGGCCGCCGCGGCGCGTGCCCTCGCTCTCTACGTAGTCGTACGTCGCGGCGACGAGGGCGTCGTCCCCGACCCAGGCGAGCGCGCAGGGTTGATGTTGCAGCTCGAGCTGGTCCCTCGCGGGCGCGTAGCTGCGGTGCGCAAGGGCGGCCGCCATACGAGGGTGAGCAAGCGTCGAACGTTACCAGCAGGAGTTCTGCCAGGGAGAGCACTTTTGGGCAGCGCTGTGGTTTCACCAGTAGCGGTCGAACTGATGGATTCCTTGATGTGCACTGGTAAACGGATGGGCGCTGCTGCTGCGCACGGTGGAAAACAGCCTGTAGGACGAGCCCGCGCAGCGCTGCGCAAAAAATGCGAAGCGTACGTGCGGGTTTCTGGTTGTCCGCAATGGAGTGCGCTCGGGGTCCGTACTAGTGGGGCTAGTCGCAATAAGTAGTCACACACACGGTACGAGCGAGCTTGGAGGGGGCGGGGGTTCGGGCACGCATCACAATTTATAAGTAGTCACACACACGTCCCGCCATCGAGCCATCGCCCCCTAGCCACTTCCGAGTACCAATAACAAAACAGTTCGTTAAACAGGGGGCCCCGCGACGCGGTCCCCGGCCGCGAACCCCGCCGGGGCGCCCTCGTCCTCCCCGCCCCCGTCCACGACGGACAGCACGCGGTACCGCGCGCCCATCTGCGCCGGGTCCACAAGTTGCTCGCACGCCCCGATCAGCTGGTCCACCTGGCGCTCCGTGATGTCCTCGAGCGCCAATAACGCTTCGAGCCGCGCCACGATGCCCATCCGTTGCAACCACTCGCCCTGCGTCGTGCTCCCGTACACACTGGCGCCCTCCACGCCGGCGGCGTGGGTGGCGCAGGCGCCGAAGTCCGCGTCCACCGTCAGGTCCACGAGCCCGGGCTCCTCCAAAGGGTGCACCTGCTTGTGCCGCCGGAAGCCCCGCAGCGTGTCGCCCGGACTGATACCGTCGAAGCCGTAGTCCACCAGTAACGCCGCGCCCCGGTCTTGGGCGATGCGCTCCGCGATGGCGCGCGATAACGCGAGCGCGCCGGGCGCCACCTCCACCGTATCCTCGTCACTGATGGTGCCCTCTACAACTAATGCGCGACTGGCCGGCGTCGGCTGCGGCGCGAGCACGAAGCGGAAGCCGCCGTCATCATTTAAGTCCACCAATTTCTCCCGCCAGCCCTCGTCCGTTTTCACGAACTGGTAGGGCGGGAAGGCGTCCAGCACCTCCTGGCCGATGAACAGCGTGGGCGTGCCCGTGGGCACATCTTCCAGAGAAGAATGCCAGGACACGCGCGCGTCCCGGCCGTTGTGCCCCTCGACGACCCACGTGACCTCCGCGGGGTCGGCGGGCTTGGTGGTCGAGGTGGCCGAGGGCTGGGCGTTCAGCGTGCGCCGCTGCTCCACCCGTAATGTGAGCGAGGGCTCCACGAGGTGCACGTCGGTCAAGGCTTCCCGGAAGGGCGGCCACGTCGCCGTTGCTCTCAAAATATCCGCGCACAGCGTGCCGCGCCCGGGCCCGACCTCGACGATGCGAATCTGCGCCGGCTTGCCCAGGCGCTGCCACTCGCTCACGAACCACACACCGATGAGTTCTCCAAAGAGTTGCGAGAGCTCCGGGGCCGTGACGAAGTCGCCGCCGGTCCCAAAATTATGCACGGCGCCTTTTCTTGCATAATAGCCGTGCGTCGGGTGCAATAAGCACTGCTTCACGTACTCGTGCACGCTCACGGGGCCCCTCGCTCTAATTTGGCTCTCGAGCTCCTTGCCGAGCGGCGTCGGCGGCGGGGCCGGCGGCGCGTTTTTTTGCGGCTTGACTGGCGCGTAGCCGACCGTGCCCAGGCCGCTGCGGTCGACCTTGACGTCGTCCGTGGTGCTGCCGCTGCCGTTGCCGCCGCTGCTACTATTGCTGCTGCTGCTGCGCGACAGCGTGCTTCGCGACACGGTGCGCCTCGCCAGCGTGCTGCGCGTGCAGCATTGCTGCCTCAACAGGCGCCGCATCGATCGCATGCGTCGGCTGCAGGCCGAGCGATCGCTGCACCGATGCGGTGAACCACCGGGCGCACGGAGTGTTGTCTAAATATTGATCTTCTAGCCTTGGTTTACGCTTTTGCACACAGTGTCGCTGCCCAGGTTCAACGAAACCCGCACATAAAACCCGTGCAAAGTATACACACCGCCCGCCGCGGATGAATCGGCGAAGCGCGGTGTCTCCCCCCGAGCCCCGCCCACTAGTCCTAGCACCGTAACAAAAATAGCGCCACCCCCACGCCGCCGCCGCGGTTGATCAGCAAAACAAGGGGACTTTAGGAGAACAACTGCCCCCGCAGCCCGCCCTCCTCGGCCGCCATCTCCTGGACGATGTCCAGCCCCCCCACCAACTCGCCGTCGACGTAGAACTGCGGGAAGGTGGGCCAGTCCGAGAACTTTTTGAGGCCCTGGCGCACGGCGTCGTCCGAGAGGATGTCGAAGGTGTCGAACTCCACGCCGTGCTCCCGCAATAGAGCCACGATGGTCCGCGAGAAGCCGCACCGCTCGTTATCGGGCGCGCCCTTCATAAACAGCATGCACTTGGCCTGCTTCACCAGGGCACCCAACCGTGCATTCAGAACGGCCTCTTCGTCGGCCTCGGACGCCGCCGTTAATTGAGAATCGTCAATGGGCTTCAATTCCAACTGGCCTAATAAATCACCTTCGGCGACCATTTCCCTTAACAGATCCAGCCCGCCCACCAATTCACCGTTCGCATAGAACTGGGGGTACGTCGGCCAGTCGCTGAACTTCTTCAGGCCCTGCCTTACTTCTTCATCGCTCAGAATGTCGAAGGTCGAAAAGGGCACCGACGCCTCCCGCAGCAATTCGACAATTGTTCTTGAAAAGCCGCACCTAGGCGCATCGGGCGTCCCCTTCATGAAGAGCATGCCCGGCGCGCCCTGGACGAGCTGCTTCAGCCGCAGTTCCAAGCGAGTTTGCGCGACAGCCTCGGCGTCATTTTGGACCGCCGGCGACGCCTCGTGCTTGGCGAAGGCGTCCAGGGTCTCATTCAATGAAGCGGCGGACGGCGCTTCCGAGACAGACACGGTGGCGTTGTGTTCCCGTAAAATGAGTGTCGGCAGCGCTTCGACGTCGTACGCGTCCGCCAGGGCTTCGCAGGCGTCCGCGTCCGCCGTGGCGAGCGTGACACTCCCGTAGCTGCGCGTGGCGGCCGCCTCCGTGAGTAATTGGGTCAGCTGCTGCGAGGCCTCGTCCCATACTGCGCCGAAGAGGACAGCGACCTTGCCACCCCCTAGAGCAGTGAGGGAGGCCTCGTCGGTCAGGGCCGTGGGGGCCGTGGCTGCGAGCGCGGCCATAGTGTTGGGTCAGGCGCGGCGATGGCGTGCGGCAGAGATTACGTAGGAGATTACGTAGTGCCGTGTTAATGCATGTGGATACACAGTGCTATAGCTTGGAGGCGCGTGCTTTTGCGCTCTAAAAACCCGTCCTCTGAGAAGAAAAAAAACCCGTCATTCTCTCTCTTCTTTTCGTCTCTTTCTCTCGGATGCAATCCCAGGACCCGTGGCTCAGACGGCTAAGATGGGCGCAGGGGCGGCCGTCGAAAGCTCGTCGGCCTCCAGTAAAAATTTAGCTGCCATTTTTGGTGCCATTATCGCGCTTCGTAGTAGCCTTAGGACTGCACGAATGCTATCGCGCAGTGCTCCACACCACTCCTTTGCAACGCTGTCGCAGGACACGCCGCGATCGAGTGTGAACCAAAAATACACGTAGGCACAAAACTGTCGGCATCCAATCGGCCGTCGCAGCGAACCACTCGTTGCACGCAACTTTGCGCCCCGGACCACCACGGCGCGGCGCCCGGGCGACATCACGGCGTACCGGCGGCGAAGCCAGACCATGCGTGGCCAGCAGCCGAAGCGGCGGTCGCGGCTGTCGCTCTGCCTCGCGGCGGCGGCGGCCGTTGCGCTCATCTTCTGGCTGGGCAGCGGATCTAGTGAAGTGGTGGAGGAAGAACAGGCGTACCTGGGCAAGGCCGGCTGGCGCTACTTGACCATCGTGGACGCCGGGAGTTCCGGCTGCCGGGCCCACGTCTTCCGGTGGCGGCCGGCGCCGCACGGCGTGGACGTGGACCCGAAGCACCCGAACATGAAGGTCAAGCCCGGGCTGAGCACGTTCGAGAAAAACCCCGGAGCTGCGGGCGCTTCCCTAAAACCGATGCTCGACTTCGTTTTGAACGAAATCCCCGAGGACCAGTGGGCTTCTTCTCCTATCTTATTGAAGGCCACCGCCGGGTTGAGGATGGTGCCCGGCACGGAAAGAGAGGCTATTTTAGAGAGCGTCCGGGACGCGCTAAGTGCGTCGCCGCTGAAATTCGATGATAGGAAGAAGGGCGCCAAGGTCATCGCGGGCACGGACGAGGGCGGCTACGGCTGGATGTCCGTCAACTACCTACTAGGTAATCTGCACGGCGACGCCCAACCTTCAGACTACGTCGGGGTCTTAGAAATGGGCGGCGCCTCGGCCCAGGTGACGCAGGTCGCTTCTGAAAAAGTACCAGAGGGTTATGGGTTCAGCTTCGTCATGGGGTCGCGGACGTACCGCCTGTACACGCACTCCTACTTGGGCTACGGCCTCGAGCAAGCGAGAGAGAAGCTCTCCAGCGACCTAGCGCGGAACGGCGGGGACGTAGAGGATCCTTGTTTGAATGTCGGCTTCGAGCGCCACGGCGACCGCTCCGACGTCTACGATGGGCATGCTACTTTACCGGTGCACGGCCGGGGCGACCCTGCTAAATGTCGCAAGGCTGTCGAGCAGGCGCTGTTCTCGCTGGGCGGAAGCTGCGCCTACGGCTCGTGCTCTTTCGACCCGAACGTCTACCAGCCGCCGGACCTGGCTAGTGGTCGGTTGTTGGCGTTCGAGAACTTTTACTACACGGGCCAGATGCTGGGTGTTCCTAGACCGGACGCCTCGCCGCGGGACTTCGGCACGGCGGCCACGGAGGCCTGCGCTCTATCGTGGGCCGCTTTACAAGCGTCGGACATCCCGCGCGACGGCTCAGGCAAGGAGGAGACGAACAAGCTTTGTTTTTCCGCGACGTACCTGGACCTATTCTTAGAGAAGGGCGTTGGCGTCGCGCCGGCCTCCACGGTCAAGGTCATGCAGCAGGTCGGCGAGCACGGCATCGACTGGTCCCTCGGCGCGGCCATCAGCGAGGCCTCGGGGCTGCGGGCCAAGGAGGGCAAGTGAGGTTGGCTTCATGTCTAAGTGTGCATCACACTAGTTTCTTAGGCGTCAAGCTCGGCGAGCGTCGCTTGCACCACCTCGAGGCTATCCTGGATTCCCTTCGTATGAGGATGAGCGTTCCCGTAGAGCCGCCGCGCCGTCGGGGATAGCTCCTCAAGAAGCGTCACGGCTTCGACCAGGTTGTCTCGGGAGGCTCCATCTTCGTTGTAAAGGCATATTGCGAAACTCCAGCGGAGCTTTAAATAGATCCCTTTATCGAGACCGAGCGCGCGCCGCGCCTCGGGTATTTTCTTGCGTAGAATGCGTTGACCCTCCGAGCAACGGTTAGTGGATATTTAAGAGGAGCACAGGTTGACGACGTGACTAAAGAGGTCATTGCTTGGGAAATCAAGTGCCCCCGACCTAAAAAATTGGAGGACCAATTTGAGCAGGGTACGAGCGGTGCAGCCGCGGTAACCGTGACGTCAAGATGCCCGCTACGTACGTATGCGACAACAGAACCGCAAATTGGCCGACGGGCTAGCCTGAGGTCCAAAAGCGCGCGTCAGAGGAACATCATCATATAATATATTTCTCCGCCAAAACTGTTAGCCTCAGAGCTCCCATCGCTCCAAGGCCGATCTTCAGAGTCGTCGGCACTCCCTCCAAGAGGCGGGCGAAGGGCGACGAGGAGGCGAGGAGGCCTCGAGGAGGCCTCGAGGGACGCGGTAAATGTGACGGGTTTTCAGCCAAAAACCCAGCATGCACGCAAAAAAGCATAGCGACGAGTGCTTTGTTGTAGTAAGAACAGGTTTGCGGCTAATTCATAAATAGAGCGACGTCGCTCGCGCAAGTGCAAGAGCACGAGCTCCGGCAAGGCCTGTGCGAAGCAGCTCTCACAAGCGCACCGCGAGCGCGCACAAACGCCGCAGCGCGGATAGCAAAACCACCGAAACGCTACGCAGCAACCATGCGCCGCAGCACCGACGACCGGGACGGCGGCCGCGGCCGCGGCCGCGGCCGCGGCGGCCGGCGGGACGACCGGAGTAGTAGAGGCCGCGGCTACTCGAATGTCCGTCCGGCGGCGCCCGAGGACGGCGCGGTTTATGTCGCGACGATCACGGAGCTGGCCCTGGACGCGCCGCCGCAGGGCGTGTTCGCGAGCTTGAAGGGACGCGGTCGCCACGACGGCCAGCGGTGTTTACTGAGGGCGCAGCGGCAACCGGCCGTCGAGGCATTACAAGTGAATGATACGATGCGAGTGACTTGTAGACCAGACAAGCAGAACCGCCTGGAAGGGCGGTTGTGTGCTCCTCGCATAGGGAGCGCGAAGGAGGGCTCGGCCACTCCACCGTCAAAACCCTTACTCGTCCTTGACCTGAACGGCGTCCTATGCGACAGAGGCACGTACGCGACCCGGGACGGCAAGAAGAAATCGGTGAACCGACCGGGCGCCGCGCGCTTCGTGCGCTGGTGCTACGAAAGGTTTGAGGTCGGGGTCTGGTCCTGCGCGAAAAAAGACAACATGGAGCTCGGGCTCTTCGAGGGGCGGGATTTGGTCATGTGCTGGGACCAGCACCACTCTACTTCATTGTGGCCGCGGAATTCCACCGTCAGCCCGCAGAAGCCCCTCTTCCTCAAGGAAATTGAGAGGCTGTGGGCCTGTGCCTTCGACGCGCCCCGGGACGCCCAACCAAGCATCATGAACGACTGGCGGCGCAAAGTTACAGCGCCGGCGCCGTCCACACTTACAAAATATGACGCCGCGACGACGGTGTTAGTGGATAACCACCTCGAGAAGTTCGAGCGGAACCCATTGGGGAGCTGCGTTTTGGTGCCGACGTGGACCGCGTCCGAGGAAAACGATGCGGCGTTGGCCCTGGATGGTGCTTTATGTCAAGCCTTGGGCGCTTTATCTGAAGGCGACTGCGGCACGACGGGTCTAAAAATGGCCGGCGCCGGCATCGTGCCATCCACGCACCCGCAACCGACGGACGACGATGTGCGCAAGGTGCAGGCCTACGTCCGCGCGGGCTGCCCCGACGGGCCGCTGCACCCGTCCCTGGAGGCCTTGGCGGACGCGCCGGCGCCGCCGGCGCCGTCCGCCGCGGAGCTCAAGGCCCAGGCGGACGCGCACGCGCTCGCCGCGCCCGCGCCGCCGGCGCCCCCAAAATCCTCCCTGGAACGATTAGCATCAACGCAGCGGCGCGGCTTCGACATGAATTTAGCAAGGCGCTTCGCGGAGCTCTACTGCTCGTCCCCGGCTCATCGGAGTTCGTGCCCGGACTGGCCGCCCCGCAAGTACCTGGAACGGAGGGACAGCCCCGGGCCGCGCGCGCGACCGTTGAAGCGACAGGACCTGGGCATGTTACGGACCCAGCGGTGGTTCGCCACGGAAAAGACGGACGGCGAGCGGCACTGGCTCTGGGCGGACGCGGGCGGCTGCCGGTTATTGGCGCGGGACCTGTCGTTACATCGGAGCTTTCCGACGGTGAAAGGCCTGGAGCAGAACACTATTTTAGACGGCGAGGTCATCCGGGAGGCGAGCGGGCGGGAGTTCTTCGTCGCCTTCGACGCGGTCAGATCGTGCGGCGAGGACGTCGGGGCGCTCCCGAACGCGCCGGCCCGCTTAGATGCTGCTTCAAAGGCCTTTGAATATTTAGACGGCCAGCTGGACGGCCTCAAAGTCATTGCCAAGACGTATTACGGCGCGGACTTTGACGTTCTACGGAAGACGCTAGAGACGGGAGTGTTCACCGATGGCGAACGCACGACGGAGTGCGACGGTGTCGTATTAGCGGCGTACCGGGACGCGCACGGATACTATGATGCCGCCTGCTACAAGTACAAGCCGCGCGTGACTCTAGACGTGCGGTTGCGCTCGGCACCGCGCGTCGGAGACGTGGACGCTTCTGTACAGAACGGCCCGCAGGACGTCACGGTGACGACCATAGCCATTGACGCCAAGGCCCTGAAGCTCCTTAAGTCCGTGAAACCGCCCCAAAAGCGGGACGGCGACCGCAAGGCCCCGGGGCACATTGTCGAGTGCGAGTACATCGACGGGCTGTGGCGCGTGCAACGGGTGCGGGCGGACAAGCGCAAGCCGAATTCGCTGCGGACGGCCTGGTCCGTGCTGGAGTCCATCGCGGACCGGACGTCCGTGAGCGACTTAGCCGGCGCTCTGAGCGAGGCCTGGGCCAAGGACACCACGTCTTTAGCTGCGGAGGCGCACTACGACAAGATCCAGCGGGCGCGGAACAGTGGGCAACAGTTGGAAGCGCAGATGTACAAGCTAAGGCGGTTAAACAACTTCGTGAAGGCGCTGGTGCTGGACGCGTGCTGCGTTAGACGCAACGCGGTGTCGTCCACGAGTTGCGACACGAAAACTCTGTTACGGGAGCTGCGCAAGCCCGGGCGGGCGAAGAAGCCCGAGAAGAGGGAGAGAAGGCCCTGTGCCGTGCTCGAATTGGGTTGTGGTAGAGGTGGTGATTTAGGGAAATGGCGCAAGGCTGTTGATATAACAAAGTTGGTGGCGTGCGACATCTCCACGGAATCCCTGGCGGAGGCCGAGAAGCGGTGGTCGAATGATGGACCACCAGCTGGAGCGTTCGTCGCGGGCGATCTAGGTGATGCGACATTAGCGGCCAAAATCAAGGGCAGCGTGGGCCAGTGGTCGCCCTGGGCCGACGTCGCCTCGTGCCACTTCGCCCTGCATTACGCGTGCGGCTCCGCGGAGCGCATCGACGCGTTCCTCGACTGCGTGTCGACGAACGTCAAGGCCGGCGGCGTGCTCGTCGCCACGATCATCGACTGGTTGGCGTTAAAAAATATGATCGAAGGGAGCGGGCGCATCGGGGACCTCTGTTCCGTCAAGTGCTCGGACGCGATGCGCACCCGACTGTTACAGTTACCCGACGCGAATTCGCGGGACGCCTGGGGCGTAGAGTACAAGTTCACCCTGGGCGACGCTGTTGTAGATTGCGCCGAGTTCGTCGTGCACCTCCCGTCGTTGATCGCGCGGGCTGAGGCCAAGGGGCTCAAGTGCACGCTGGAGGCGCGCTTCGACCGGTTCCTGGACGGCGAACGCCGGAAGCGGGGCGCCGCGTTTGCGGACCTGGCCGCAGCCATCGGCGTGCGCCCGAAGCACGGCAACGACGAACAAGTGACGGACGACCAGTTTGCCGTGACGTCGCTCTATACAGTCGTGGCGTTCGCGCGCGAGTGATCGGCCCTGGTTTCTGGGCGGCGTAAGTTTCGGTCGCGTACTATTTAATTTCCTGTTGGTCCGGCGCCTGGCGACGCGTCGCTAGCGTGGGCGCTTCGCAACACGTGGCTGGCGGAACATCCTGGCGTCGCGGCCCGCCGCGCTCCCAGGTAGGGGGCTCTTACGACCTGATATTTGGGCGAGCACTTGCAGGAGTGCTCTTGAGGCAGAAACCGGCCCAGGCGGAAGCTTCGCGATCGCGAATTCAGACGTCCCGAGACCGTGCGGGTATTTTTCTACAGCAAAGTCAGCAACTTCAGCTATCAAAATTCTACAGGCGCGGTAGCACAGTTGGAGCCACATTGTCAACTCCACTCTGCAGGTTGCAGTGGCGAGTTCATACGCACTGGTGGAGACAGGGACGCTGCGCTAGTGCCTTACCTGCAAGTGCAGCAGCTGCATAACGTGCAAGGAGCGATGCCGCGGCGCGCGAGGACAGCAGCCTTTTGGCTGGCGCTTGCCTCGACAGCAATTGCCTCAACGATGGTGCCGAGACCCTCGCGCGCGCCGAGGTTACGCATCCGCGGAGTGACTCCGCGGGCGCCGCCGCCGCGCGAACGCACGCTATCGCCGGAACTCGCGCAGGCGCTGCCGTTCGCGCAGACCACGCTGCCGTTCGCGCGGACGACGCTGCCGTCGGCGGCCCGCATCGTCGAGGAGATCGCGGACCCAGCGTCCTCGTTGCGGGCCGCACAGTACGGCAACATTACCCGTTTGGCGGAGCTCCAGGCCGCGGGCTGGGACCTGACGCGCGTCCGGGAGCGCAACGGGTGTTCACTAACGCACCGCGCGGCGGGCTCGGGGCAATTGGGCACCCTGGCGTTCCTGCTGGACCGGACCGGGTGCCGGGCTGACCACGCGAGCGACGGGGGCAAGAAGGGCGCCAGAGGACGTACTGCATTGCATTTTAGTGCGCGGCACAACCATGTCGCCTGCTGCGAGCTCCTCGTGGAACGGGGCGCTTTTATCGACGCCGAGACGGCCGGGGGCGTAACGCCTCTGATGTGGGCCGCGCACTATGGTGCGCGGTCCACGGCGGCGTGGCTGCTCGATAACGGCGCCGACCCGCTCTTCAAAAACCCGAAGACTGGCTGCGGCGTCGCCCACTGGTGCGCGGCCGGCGGGTGCGTCGCTACGGCGCGGCGGCTGCTGGAGCTGGGCATGTCGAAGGTTTCCTTCGCCGCGCCGAACGACGTCGGGCATACTCCTTTATATAAAGCGGCTTCGAAGGGAGAAGCGAACATGGTAGACTTTTTACTCAAGGTCGTGCCGCCAGCTACTATCCTACTGCGGGACCAGGCGGGCCGCTCGGCCGCCGACGCCGCCCAGGACGCGGGCTTCCCGCATTTAGCGGCGCACCTGCGACCGTACGAGGACGCCGCGCTGGACTCGGCACTGGCGCAGTACGGCGTGCCGCCGCCGCCCTGAGGCTTATTAAGAATGTGCTGTGTTATTTTGCCACCGTGACTATTTATTTGTCGGTAGAAAACAAGATTAGTACAAAAACAAAAATAGAGGAGGCTCAGGCCCACGCCGGCACGGCCACGAACACAAACGCGCGCTGGTCCTCCGGCACCCGGTGGTCGAAGCTCACCCCGCCCTTCTCGACCTGTGAATGGCGGTCCAGGTCGAGGCCCGTGCCGCGGCCGCGTGCCCCGTTCGTCAGCGTCATCGCGAAGCCTAGAGCACCGTGCGGCACCTCGACCCTTGCATCAACGACGCCCCTCCGCAGATCGTAAGCCCCCGCGTGCGTCTTTTCCTCGTCTGGTCTCAGCGAGCCCCGCTTCCGTGGGACCGCCTCGGGCTCCCGCACCAATCGCTGCACCGCGAGCCGCGCGACCGCCGCCAGGCCGCCTTCGGGCTCGGCGAACAGGCAGTAGCGCAGCGACCCGTCGTCGAAGAAGCGGAGGCAGCGCCACCACGCGCTCTCTACCCAGTAGACGCCGTCAAGGTCCCGCGGCGTCCACATGTCGCGCCGGATGGGCTTCGACCGCGACTGGCGCAACGCGTAAAAGCCCGAGTGGCGCACGCGGTCGCGCCGCGCGAGCATGTTCCGGTAGCCGCCCCAGCGCGCGGGGCGGCAGGTAGGCCAGTGCCGCTGACACAACACTTCGCAGAGGATCTCTGACGTCGAGCGCCGGTACCACGTCTTGCAGGCCGCGGCCCCGGAGAACGCGCCCTCGATGGAGCAGTAGCTTAGACAGCGCACGGTTACTTCCGCGGGCAGCTGTAGTAAAAGTGAGGCGTCGTCGTCCACGTCGTCACACGCTAATGTAGTCTGGGCGTCCTCGAAGAGCGGCACGAGGTCCTCCCCGTCGCTCGAGTCCGACTCGTTCTGGGGTGCCGCCGTGGGCGCCGTCGGCGTGTCGACGCGCGGTGCTTCGGTGTCCTCTGGTCTCGACGCCGCGAGCGCCGCCTCGAAGGCGTGGGCTTCAAGCAGATCGCCTACTCGGCGGCCGGAGGCGCGCGCGGCGGTTCGGCGCTCCTCGGCGACGAGTTGTTCGTAGATCGTGTCCGTCGCGGTGCCGCGGCCCCAGAAGCCACGATTGGGAGCCATGGCGCTCTCCGGGGTCCAGGTGCGGCGCTACGGCGTCCTCGCCGCCGCAGTGGTTCTTCGCGTCTCCAAACAGTGTCGTACTGCACAGCGAGAGGCTGGGAGCGGCTGCCGCGCGCGCCAGCTATGCGTCAAGGCTGGCGAAAACCCGTGCTTTGGCAACAGAGCTACGCGTGAAACGAGCAGTGCTGCACCAAACAACGGGCAGGACGTTTGCTAAGAGTATTCTAACGCTGCCACCGACTGCTAGCTGCTGTGCGCACTCGCTTGCTCATTTGCAGCCCAAGGTCCTCAGAGGGTCCAACCAAGCTCTCACAGCCAAAAAGCGCACACCGCAGCACGATGGAACCGCCGCCCGCGCCAGTGCTCCGCCGCGAGACGACGAGCATCGATGAGGACGATGTGCCGCCGCCGCCCCCATGCACGCCGGCGCAGTGCCGCGCCGCGCGCGTCAAGCTCCGAAAGCACATCTGGGCCTGCGCGCGCGAGCTGCTGAAGATGCCCGACGTCTGGGCGAAGCACGCGTTGGAGCAGCGGCCGGCGCAGCGCATCCGCCGGCACCGCTTCGACCCCGAAACGCAGCAGTGGCGCGTCGACGCGTCGCTGATCAAGATCGCGCCGGCGCTGTTCGACGAAGGAGCAATGAGACGATGCTTTCGCGCGAAGAAGCTGAGCTTTGGGTACGTGCGCCGCTTCCACGCCCTCGACTGGAAGAAGGCGCCCAATTTTGTCGTGAAGAGCTACAAGACAGAAGGAGACGCGTCGCGGGCGTTCGACGACGTCAGGCTGCAGGCGGAGGCGAGTTTGTATGCCGATAAATTCAACCAATTGAAGCCGCCCAAGCCCATTCACGTCATCGCGGCGTGCGTGCTGGAACTAGTAGATGACCAAACGACGCCTGCGCTCTGCGCCGAGCGGTTTATTGATGGGGCGGACCGCTTTGGGAGAGGTTTCATCAAACACAACAATAACTCGGGCTTCGTCGACCACGACGAGCATAGGTCGACGCCGCAAGCATTCTCAGCATATTCGTTCTACGCCTCGGAAGGCGACGTGCTAGTTTGTGACATTCAGGGAGTCGACGACTTGTACACCGATCCACAGTTACATAGTGCCGACGAGTCGCGGGGCAAAGGCGACTTAGGCCGCCGAGGCATGGCCCTCTTCTTCGCCACGGTCGACGCGGAGGCGACGAAGGGCCTCTTCGAGCCGCTCGGCATCCCGCAGTTCGAGCTTTCGCCGGCGGAGCGGCGCCGCGCGTCCGACCAGGACGAGGAGCCCCAGAAGGGATCGTCGGTGCGGTTCACTAGTATCCCGGACAAGTCGACGCAGTCTAGACATGATGAAGCGAGACGCCTCTCGATCATGGGCGCGCGGCGCGTGCGCCTCGAGGCGCAGAAGTCGCTGCGAACGCTCGGCGCGTGTGCGGAAGAAAATGCCGAGCTCTGCGACGACGGGAAATGCGACGCGACAGCGATGGCTGCCAAGACCCTGCTAGACGAAATCGACGAGAGCGCCTCGGGGACGCCGCGGACGTCGTACAAGGTCGAAATCGCCGTCGCGGAAGTGCACTCCGCGCTGGCGCGTCTCGAGTGCGAGGCGCGGTGGACGGCGAACTCCGACGTGTATAGCGCCCTCTTCCACTGCGCCATTGCCGCGCGGCACTCGCCCTCCGCGGCCTATGCGCTCGCTCGATTCCACCGCGGCCTGGACCACCCCATTCTACCGCTACCGATCGACGCGGCCAAGGAGCTCCGCGACGAGGCGCGCGCCGGGTCGTTGCTCTTGTCCGCGGCGGCGGGTGGCCACAACGCCGCCAAGGCCTCGTTCGCTTTAGCTGCCCTCGACGACGCATCTGCCCAGGCCATTGGGCTCGTCGGCGCGGACCTTAACGTGGCGGAGCAGTTCATATGCGAAGTCTTCGAAGACCGCGAGGGGAGCGGCGGCGCGGCCACAGAAGCATTTGCAGTGGGCGACGCCGTCGAGGCGAACTACGGCGGTGAGGGGCACTGGTATCCCGGACGCGTCGCCTCGGTCACCTCTGACATTTATGAGATCGCCTACGACGACGGCGAGGCCGAGTCGGGCGTGCCCCCAGCCAACGTGCGGCGCGCCGCGTCCGCGGACGACGGCGACGACGCCACGGCGGTCGAACCTGCGAAGGAGGACGACAACACCGCCCTGCCGCTGCCGCTGCACGAGCTCTTCGCGGCCGTCGCCGCGGCCGCCGCGGACGCGA